>Ga0307512_10000678_pt1 | contig 50319 bp, 67 predicted proteins | sample 14_EM_MG_FD_200267 | JGI IMG/M metagenome (GOLD analysis project Ga0307512, IMG submission 200267) | Populus trichocarpa ectomycorrhiza microbial communities from riparian zone in the Pacific Northwest, United States - 14_EM | ecosystem: Host-associated > Plants > Roots > Unclassified | place...
GCTCTTCCGATCTTGCTACATGAAGGTCAGTTTCAGCACATTCAAAATATCATGAAATACAGACTTTCTCAATTATCTTTGCAAAACCTGGCTTCATGTCCGACACCTGATTGATTCTAGCATTGCCCTCATTTCGAAGGTTTTAACTCTTCCCGATGTCTATGCTTTCATTCTCCCCAAATTGCTGATCGTGCACAAGGGCTTCCCAAGACTTGGTGGGGCCTTTCACACCCAGACTGCTCATGAATGCACCTGAAGCCAGCTGTATGTCATGCGCCACGCACGGTATGTTGTTCTGCAATGCCGCCCACTCGATTCCAGAGGCCTCAAGTATTGATTGCAGCTCGCGTGTCATCGAGTGCTTTGAGGACGCATTATCGGTTGAAATATCAAGCTAACTGGCATCGGTAAGCTCCAAACAATCCAGCACGTCCTTCAAATGTACGGTTAGCCTTGCGCCAGTATGTGGGGGCTTCACCTACCATCCTTTAATAGCTTCAAAACAGGAAAAGAACAGGTGATCAACCTCATTGAAAGCCATTTGATCTTCAGGCAATGCCCGATTTCAATTCATATAGTAACCAATGACCGACGTTATGGCTAGTTTGTTGGTTGATGTCCATCTGTCTAAAGCGAAACTAGCAGTATTTTGTGACGGCAATTGCTTCTTAATTGCATCCACTGTCGGTGCATATTCCCTCCGGCAAATGTTACTCAGGGCTGCAGCGCACAGCACCACTGGATCATCCCATAATGCGTTATATGATGGTTGTCGCTCCACATTTGATATAACATTCCATGGAATATGAGCCAAAACAAATCCTAACATGAGGTATCGATTCCACGTGTCTTGGTGAAGTTTGGAAGTTTTAAAGTCCTTAGCTTCCAGTTTAGAATGTTTTGTCTGTCATCTCCGTCAATCTGGGTCAAACTGGATGTCAAATTTGATTTTCCTCTGCGAACTTGCGAATGTGATTCCTCGACTTCTTTGCCTCTTCAGGATAGCTAATGCTGTTTCATCGACCGTCGAACTACTCAATTCAATGACCTCTGACTCAGTTTATTGGTTTCACTTTGCGATGTGAGCCTTTGCCAGCAAGTGTTTACCCATTGAGCTGGTCCCGTGTTCTGATGGATGGCGAAGAACTTGATGACAAACACTACATATGATGCCAGGGCTGCCAGTCTCATCGATTCCGCAGTGAAAATAGAATCGCCACGACAGCGCATGACCAGCATCATTCCAAGCAATAGGCCGCTTCGAGCCTTCATTCAGTGAAGCCCACCAAGCGTCGAAGATATTTTGCAGCGTAAGGTCGCTCAAATCACGAATCAAGACATGTTTATTCTTGGAAGAATTCATAACCTCGAGCCATGAGGTGACCAAAGATTTTGAATCTGATGTGGCGGTAGGGATTGGAAAGCTGGGTAATCCGACTCGAGGGACTGCCGTGAGTAACGATACAGTAATGCAGACTGCGGATCCTCAAATATTGACTTTACAACTAGAAGCAAAAAAATCAGATCTGTAAGACATTGCATTCATATTTGTGACGTTGTATACAAGGACAGATTGGAAAGAATCACCGCGTAAAACTCGATTTAGGAACAGCACAATGCTGTTCATTGCTGTTTAGCATTCTGAACCTCCACCAAAACTGTTGACGCTGTGTGGGCACTCAATGGTAGGAGCCAGACGGGATTTCATCACTAGCATTTCTGCCAATAAAGGCTGCCGATAGGTTCATTGTGGGTTATCTGAGTTCAATTGCCGTTAGATTATCCAAGATACAAGATCAAAAATTGTTGACCCTCCATTGACCCTCAAGTTGGGTTATGGTAACGATATGGTCGTAAGCATTTCTGCCTAGAAAGGAGGCTGATAGTTCGGTTATGGATCAATGTAGTCGCATAGCCCTTTGATTTTCCAAGATGCAATGCCTAAAATCGTTGACGCTCCATTGACACACATTCTTAGGACATAATAGCGATGTTATTGCAACCATTTTCGCATAGAAAGGCAGCCATGAGTCCGATTATGGCTTAAGGCCGCCGCACAGCCCTTGCATTCCCCATGATGCAAGACCAAAAGTCGTTGACGCTGCATTGACGCTCATGTTCAGGACATTGTACCGATGTTGTCACAACCATATTTCGCCTAGAACGGCGGGTGATAGTGCAATTATGAGTCAATGTTGCGGCGAAACCGTCTGGATTTTTAATGATGAAATGCCAAAAATTGTTGACCCTCAGTTGATGTTGATTTTGACGAGGTAGTAGCGATATTATCCCTAGCATTTTTGCCAAGAATGGCCACCAACATCATGATTATTGCTAAATGTCGTTGCACAGCCCAGTTATTATCCAGGATGTAAGACTAGAAATTGTTGACTCTCCGTTGACGTTCATATCTATGATGGGGCAAGTGGTGTGTGGCTTGCCATTTTACTTATTAAGATGGCCAATACATCTTCTTTGGATGGATACGACTATGCAGCCGGCTGATTGCTGAATGGGTAAGACTTGAAATCATTAATGCTCCATTGACGCTCACCTTTGAGTTCACCTTGGAGCCATACTAACAGTCATTGGGTGCACAACAAGTGTACAAAAAATGCATACAGTCTCTATTGGCAGCCAGTATACAGTTTCTATGTATTATCACTTGAACCCAAAATCTTCGAGACATCACAGTTGCTGAGCCACCACTATACACGTCATTTGCATGATAAATGACGTAGCTCCATCGCGTTTCAAGGCTTTCGGCCAGCAATTTATGTTATAAGGATCCATGTACTAGATTTATATATTTATAGCCCAACGTTCTCTCCATTCCTTATCCAGCTGATTCTCCTCGATTTCAATGACGTACAATACGCCATTGTCAATTTCTCAACCAAGGGTGGGAGGGCTGAGCAGTGAGTAATGTAGTTGGCTGAATGGATGTATGCAGCCTGTCGGCTGTCATTTGTCTGGGTTTCCGATGTGCTTTGACTCCTCCTTCTATCAGTCGTATGACATCACTGACGTAGACTTTGTTAGTGAATCTCGTCTCAAATTAAGGGTTTGCTTCATCATTTAACCGTAACAGGCACCACCATATACGGTTTGATGGTTGTCAATCAACTTGATTTGGAGTCTAGATCATTTGCATGGCCCGTACGACCCTTGCACACACACTGACGAATAATCCTGTCTCACTAGTTAGTCACTGAAATCCAGAAAAAACTGACAGATGGCAAAACAGCTTCACAAATTGCTTTTACTCGAGATACGTCGTTAAAAACACCTATTTGGCTCTCTACTCCTACAGTGATGCAGGAACCATCACCATGTCTTCGTCCAAATCCGAGTTCTATATGGTAATTGGCTAGGGACGCTCAATGCAGGGGTAAAAGCTTACCGGTGGAACTGGCTTCGCAATCTCTATCTGTGACGCATCAGGCACCACCTCCAACATCAGAGGTAATATGTAATTGTCTGCCTGAGGTTTCTCCAAACCCAGCCTCATTTGACTACTTCCCTGTCAAGATTTCGCTTGTGATTGTCCGGGGATGATATCAAGAGCCTACATGAACTCTCTGAATGTAGTCAGCGATGGTGTAGCTGCAGTCGTCTCTGGTTGTGGCTTCCTAACTGCCGGAACCTTCATTTCAGTCATTCCGTACTTCATATCTTTCTCACGGAAGTAGTCGGCCGCATCCCCCCATCCCAGTTGCATCAGTTCATCGAGCCTCATTAGCTTCTGCCAAAAGCCCTTCATGTGGTGCCGTACCGTTTTGGAGATTGTGCCCATCACCCAGCCAGGTTCGTCATCTCCGGTCAGCTTGCCAAGCCCTGTATCATCTTCATCATCATCCTTGTCTTCCCCAGCCTGCTCGCCTTTGGAACTTGCAAGATCGCTAACACTGTCACCGATAGCATTCAACATCTCCTCAAATGGTATTTCTGGCTTTGTGGTTGTTGATCGTCCCTTTTCTACATTTCCCATATGTTCCTTCTCTCGCACATTCGCTGTCTCACAGTCCTGTTATATCTGTCTTGCCACTGCGCTCTCTCGCTGCACATAATCCTCAATCCATTTCGCTATCTCTTCCTTGCTTAATCAGTGCGTTTCCTGACTTTTCTCTGCCGCAAGCTTCTTGTTGGATCGTAAGCTGCGCAATGCCCCCAATGCGCAGACCCTGTCTTTTTCCAAGGCTCTCTTGCCTTTATTCGGTTGATGACACCGTCGTGGGGAATGCTTCTTGGATTTGCCATATTTGCCTGCCGGAAGTGGCGAAAGGTTCTTTTTCAGAGAATTGACCATTGTATCTTGTGTTGACCTTGTTGTTGGGCGAGATGTTGGATGTTGCAAGATATGGACCACATGGACGCAAGCTGCGTCATTTATGTCAAAGGTTGGTAGGTTTGATCAATTCGAACAAAGCAAAATCAGCATTTTGACCGTCACTTCATTGGGAATAGTCATGCTAACAGTAGATTATGACGTGATGGTTAGCGTGTGATTCATGTAAGATCCCGGAGATGTCTTGAGACAAACGTCACCACACGTCCTTTCAGTCGAAGAATGTACTTTTCATATTTATCAAACCTTAGACATCAGCTGTCGTTTATCTCGATGTATCTCTGTAAACAAACGAACAACCGCGGACAGACTTAATGCAAATTGTGTGACCGTTGGAATCCCCTGCAGCTATACGCAGTGTACCCATACGCAGCAGGATTCAGCTTGAATTGACGATGCAAGTTGGGTGTCACTCATTTCATTTTGACTTCTAGCTCACAATATAAACTTCAGCACATCCCACTTCTTTTCGTAATCATCTTCCTCACATTTCCACAACAGCAGGTCATGGCTCCAGCAACACTTCAACCAGGTGCGGTTGGAGCTGAATCGAGCTGAATGACTGGCACTTCAAGCGATGCGCCACCCGGTGAGACACAGCAGCAACGCAGACACCAGTTGGTCCACCGCGACGCTGCAATTGTAGCCACCGAAAATATGGCCCAGGACTCACAGATAAAAATGGTATGTAAAACCGCAACCAGCAAGAAAAAGAAGCAGCATGCGATTGGATATGAGCCAATCCATATCAGCGTAGACGACAGTCGACTAACAATATAACTCACATCCGGGGTACATTGAGTGCTATGTGACTACATGATCTCATTTCGTAACAGCGAACCTCCATATTCGACCAAGGCATTTGTCCGCAATGTCCGTGAAATTGAACATCACGCTGTTGTCAGTTCTGGGATTATCGCAGATTACTTTCTTGATGTATGTCCACTGTAATGGACGAAACAGGCTTTAAAGACCTTAGAGGAGGCCATGAAGTCGTATATGGTTGAGGTAATACCCGAATCTCACCTTAGAAGCAGCAACCAATTCCTTGTAGGTTTTCAACATGTCAGCAACTATGGCGAGACAAGGAGGTCGGGTACAGCTTGAATAGTCTGACATGCGGCTTACCTTGAATGTGGCAAAAATGGCCAAAGGAGGGTTTTCATGCGCCGCAATACAGGAAACACAACAACTACTCAAGAAACCTTGTGCCGAAGTCCAAGAAGAGAAGAAGAGGGTTGTTGAGTTTCACCGGCATAACAAGGTGATGGCTGCGATTGAACGACACCCGGCAATGGTTCGCAAGAATCATACGGACTGCTGCCTTTCTTGCCCAAATGGCTCTGCCAAAAATCCACAGACATGCTGGTGGAGTAAAGGCACGGGTGTACCTGCACCATGACAGGCGCCACCTTGGCCCGTAACGCCACCTGCGCCATCTGATCACGAAGAGAGCTCCGAAACACAAGGTCTGTCACCCGGATATGTGTATATACGTACTTTGCGTCCCAGTGCTCGAATTTTCAATCTTGATACATCTGCCAAGGATAGCATAAGCGATCAAGGTTTCATTCCAGATTTGCTGACTCATGAAGGTCTATCCACAAGTTAGTACACTATCAGCTGTGTAGTAATGCGGCTGACAGCCATTCTGAAGACGATAGCAGCCTTTTGAGTGAATCGGACTGAAGACGAGAGTTGACAGAAGGCACTGGGATTTTTGAGTATTATCATTATCTACATTTAGTGGACACTTTAAAGTATATTTTAGAGGGTATAGTTATATGCATCATTAAAGAACAATGTAGTAATAAAGGAGAACGTACATCTAAAACACACAACAGCTGCCAAAATGTCATTATTGATATACTGTGCTAAAGTGAATGGTTCCTTATTGTGGATACGCCCCTGGCAAAATGTGCGTCATCCATGTCTGGCTTCGCATCATGGTTACTCTGCATGGCGATTGGTCGTAAACATTCATCAATGACGTACAGGCTGCCTTTATAGGCAAAGGAGCAAGCAATACGCACCCTGCCCGATTCTGAAACTGAGCGTCAACAGTGAGTCAATGATTTTTGGTCATGTAAGTACGGTAATTGATCAGAGACATGGCCATTTTAATGCATATTGAAAGTATTGGCCGCCATTCTAGGCCAAAAAGAAGGGAACACGCTCCCTGCCCAATCTTGAAAATGAGCGTCAAAGGAGCATCAACGATTTTTGGTCTTGTAAGTCACGTAATTGATCAGAGATTGGGCCGTTTTGATGCATACTGAAAGCATTGGCCGCCTGTATAGGCCAAAAAGATAGCAACACGCTCCCTGCCCAATCATGAAAATGAGCGTCAACTCAGTGTCAACGATTTTTGGCCTTGGATCATGGTTAATCAAAGCACGATGTGGCCGTTAATAGCTATACACAAAGTTCTGACTAGTGATATAGGCTACAACGCTCAGGATCACTGAGTCGCAGCTTTGAAAATGAACCAAATTGTGGTTGTCTGGGAGACTGTCGTGGGAACATCGCTTGTTATCTGCCTATTAAGGCAGCCAATTCCCTATATATAGATGTCTACGATCATTCGCCAATTGGATTACCCAAGATGCAAGACCAAAAATCATTGACTCACCGTGGACTCTCATTCTCAGGATGGGCCAGGGTTCATTTCTCACTTGTTTTAGGTTATAAACGTGGCCAATACATCAGAAAAGGACAACAATATACAAATGTCAATATTTTGCAATTAGCAATAGGATATCTGAATGTGACCATAAATGGAAAACCCAAAACTGGAACCAGAGATTGGAACCGACGGGTCTGCCCAAACCTGACAAAACAGGAGGGTTGACCGGTACGGATCCTGGTTTTGCCCCCTCCAATACAGTGGGTAGGGTTGTCGGAGGAGTTTGGAACCGAACAGAAAAGTTGTCGCGGTTCGAACCCAGACTGCTGGTGGGGTAACCGGACCTTTTGCTAACTCTAGTAAGCACTGCTTTTCCCAATATAGTGATGGTTAAAACACAGATTTTGCTTGGTTCAAGTTGATTAAATGTACCGACTTCAACATACAGGACGCAGCTTGCCTCCATGTCGTCCATATCTTCCAACATCCAACATCTCACCCATCAACTTTGTCAACATGAAACCCTGGTCGATGCCCTGAAAAGGAATCTTTTGCCACTTCAGGCTGACCATTACGGCAAATCGACAAAGCACTCCACATGATGACATCATCAACCGAATGAACGCATGAGCTGGTTGGAGCCAGAAAGGGTCAGTGCACAACTTGCAATGGAATCAGAAGCATGCAGTGCGAAAATAATGTCAAATGGACATCATAATCAATGAAGAGAAACAGAACCGGATTCAGGATTATGCGGACAGAGGGACCACTGTTGCAAGAAAGTGAGTTGAAGACGCAGAGACTGCAATTAAGTAGAAGCAGGATGACATGAGGAATGCCAAAAATGCGGCATTGACAACCACAAAGCCAGAAACAACATTTGAGGAAATGTTGAACATCATCGGTGTTAGTCTGAGCGACCTTGCCAGTTCTGACGACCAGGAGGATGGGGAACACAACGATGATCATGAAGAAGATCATCAGTTACGCAAGTTTTGCAAAGTTGACGAACCCAGTTGGGTAATGGGCTCAATATCTAAAGTGGTACAACATCGGTTGGAGCATTTTCGGCAGAGGCAGATAAAGCTTGACGAAATGACGCAACCAGGATGGGGAGACGCGGCTAACTCTATTCGTGAGAGTGAGAAGAAGTATTCAATAACCGAATAAATGGTTCCTGCAGTAGTTCAACCACATACGGTAGATGATGCAGCCTGATCTGTAGTTATAACAGTTGATACAGCTATGGAGACTCCTAATAGCGTCCAAGGAAAATCGCAAATGTCACATTCGACATCTCGACCAGTAAGTAATCACATGAGGTTGAGTTCCAGCAAACCCCTGAGACTCAAACCCATTTCATCACTCCTGCCGGACGTAGCAGCCAATTGCTCAACAATCAGGATATGAATGCTGGTTGAACCCATGAGCTGTGACCACTGCAAATTGTATGACAAGCCATTTCCCAGATGGATATCGGATTCGGACGAAGTTATGGTGACTGCTCCTGCATCACCATCAGCAACAACCCTAGTTCCCATCAGGAGCAGCAGGGTGTTTCTGAAGGCCCTGACGGCTCTGACGGAACCACATACCCCGTGACGGAGAATCAGACGCGACCCATTGCCCAAGCGATGGGTCGCGTTGAATTCCTCCCTTGCGGTGGCTATTGTACCGTGCGTCTAATTCTGGCGACACGTCGCGTGGTATATTACGCTCACTGCCCCGGCGCCAGGCTTCCTTTACTTTGCATCTGGACTGTGGTGACATGTGTGCACCATCAGAACGACACGTGTGTTACACTGTTCGCAGGGGGTCCACTCACGTTGTAGCCATTTACCCAACGCCTAGCGCTCTTTATCCCTTTCACCGGCCAGGCGCCGCATTCCACCCCTCCGCTATTACTATTTATCGGATGCCGCACTCTCTCATATATGTTTAACATTGAGATCTGGTCACTGAATACAATACAGTCTTCGCTTCGCATACATCGCTTGCCATTGCGTTTGCTTCGCCATTATTGTATTTTACAGGTCTGCAATATACTGTCCAATCTTCACACTCTCTAGTACAATACCCTCAGTTCTCCAAAGTCTGGGTTAATCCATCATCGGCTTGCGATGCTTCTTCCTCCTCATCTGCATCTGCATCATCGCCATCGCAGCCCTCATACCCGTCCACATCACTGGTTCCCCGGTCAAACCACTCGAGTTCAGTTGCGGCCCATCATCGCCAGCTGGTGGTGAAGATGGCATCGCTCTTGTCGATTTCGTCACATTGATTGTGGTAATCCTCGTAACCCTCTGGCATCCCGAAATGAAGTTTGTCATATGCACAGTTGATGTCGATCGGGATGTTTGGGTCAGTGCTTCCGATCCCAGGTTCCACAAGCGCCACCTTGGAGGTCAACTAGTCAAGAAGAATAGCATTGTCAACTACCGCTGCTTCCGTGCTGATCAGCTCAGGAGGCATTGGGTTCTCCGCCGGCTGGAACTGACGCTTGACGGATGCAAGAGTGTTTTTATATACCCACCGATGGTAGCTCTCCGGTAGTGTGTTCCAGGTATTCATCAAGGATGTGTACGTGGCTGCAACACCAGGCGAGGTTAACCTCTTGCAACCAGTTCCAGCGCAGCAGGATGTGTGCTTACAACCGTCATTATTCTAGTTGAAGTACTTCGAGCGATCAGGTCTGTCCGCTTTCAGCTTTGTCTCGGCAGCTTTCGGATGAACATATTTGTTCGTTTGCCACTCCAGGAGAGCATGGTGCAATGCAGTGCATGTAAACATGAACAGTGGTGACGGTATATGACCGTCTTTGTCATCAATCATGGAATTATAAAATCTATCAGCATACCTACCACGGTTATTCACCCGATGATAAAATTTGATGTAGATAAACCGCTGGATGGCATCCGCCAGAGAGTAAAGAGGACGCTGGCTTTTCGTTAGCAGCTTTCGAGACTCTCTGCGTTCGATTTGGACCACGTACACTACCTTCCGCATGCTCTGCCACAGGAAAAAGGTATTTATTATCTGCCAGATAGGAATCAATGAATTTCAAACGCTCTGCGTCGGATTCACAGCGGGGGAGATCATAAACCTCTGCCATACAGTCCCTTGCTGATTGAATAAAATGGGATTTGACTTTGTCGACTTGTGCTCAAACCTGGTACCAGATTGACCATGTAATATCCAATGTGGGCCGTTGCTTCAGCATACCTCTCTCAAGATCTCTTTTGTGCATGCCTCAAATGCTACGGACCAAATGTTGTTTTGCTGCATAGCGGTGTTCCAGTACTTCTCTGTGATCTGCCACTGTGGGGCTTCAGATAATGCTTTTGCAGTGCGTCGCGTTGCATAACTTACCATCTCCAAGTCGCTTGCACTCATAAACGGCACTTTGTTCCACATATAGAGCTCCATGAGTCTGCCTGTTTCAAATACAAGACGTGTCATGTCTGAGTGACCAAATCGATGGATCCTGCGACTGCTGGGGACCACTGATTGAGGTGTAGACACCGCCTTCAGTTGCAAATGCCACTGCCTCTGACTATGGTTCCTTTCTATAGCTTGCGTTCTCAGTGGATTTGGAATGGCTGCGTGGCATCTGGATTAGGGATAGGGGTAGGCCGGTTTTCATGACCACGGAGAGGAGTGGGAATGCTAGCAATGCCGGATGCGAGCCTTGATACAACGCGACGCGTTGAGTCTGTCTGTGAGGTTCCTGCAGGTGCTGGTGTGCTACGACTGTGTGTACCTGGCATGGTGGTTGGTGTAATCATTCACCATCGCTGTGTAGGGGACGGGGTGGTAGTCACACATTGAGTACTATCTGCAATGCCAGAATTGTTCTGCGAAGATGAGGGGGTGGAGTTCTGACCGTGGCTTGTAGAGGCTATGGAACTCTATCCTTGAGAGGAATCCCTCTCGCCAGCCGGTGCGGAAATGCGTCTCATAGCAGGGGAGAGGTGAGAATTCCCCAAAGGCCTACGCTTTTGTTGTTTCTGAACAATTAGTACAAACAGAGTCGTGCCAGGGTGAGGGCTTTGGGAAGGCATAGGGCGATATAGATGTTCGATGTTGAAAATGTAGGAATAATTTCCGCTGCATGCATATGCAATGGCAGGTGACATAGACTGTTATTTTCGCGACTAGGGAGGGATTCGAAAAAACTGGGAGGCACAGTGTAAACCGCGCTAGACTCTAAATCACTATCAACCGTGACGATACTCGGGGACGAGATCCCTTGAAAATCATTCAATTATGGGGTTAGCTGCCATCAGATTGAACTCAGATTAAACTTAGCATTGATATTCACTGATTCAGCAACGTCTGAAGGTCTATTTGCACCGGTTGAAGGGTCTTTATGCCTTCCTGTCAAATTTAGCATAGTATTGCACTCGTTCCTGGCACAATACTTCGAACCATTGATTGTGTATATTATCAGGTTCCTGATCGAAATCTCCCTTTGGTGGAGCTAACAGCATCGCAAAGCGTACCATGACGTATTCTCTATTCTATGACATCAGTTGCATGTGCATTTTCCACTGCTAGGCGTTGGTAGCCGTGTTGGATGCATGCATAGTTGGGACAACCTGGGAACTACTCAGTTTGCTCTGAGATGCAAGAGGTCAGAGCGGTGAAAATGGTATGTGATGCGAAACCAACGCCCGGCGTCCTACACTGTCCTCGCCACGAGTGCTACATCCTGTCTCGAGGCTTGTCGTTCGTGCGGTGCCTGGTGGATGTACAAGATGAAGGCTGGGCCGTTATGTGTTCGTTAACGAACAAAACTCACAAGTTGAACCAAGACATCACCAGAACTCAAGTATATATATCCCTTCTTCCCGCCTACACCTCCTTTCTCTTTTCTGCCCGTGGTATACACACCGACAGGATCCTGATCTCGACCTCACATGACTTGCCCAAAACAATGCCTCTTGTTCCAACACACCCAATAACCTACACAACTTTGTACTTTCCCTCACTTTCCCTCTGGGCGTCCTTCCGCTACATGCAACTGTATCATAATGCTACGGTTGCAGATGTAGATTCCTTATCAACTCACCGCGATGGCACCAAACGGCAGCAGCAAAGGAAAGGGGAAGGCTATGGAAAAGATGCCGACATCAGTTATAGATCGATTCCTGTCATTCGATCAGGATTGTATAAAGGGATTCATCTTGGAACACATCCGTGGACTCATACGGATATACACTGTTTGCAGCGTCAAGGATGGGAGGGATTGGTACCACGTGTATGATATAATCTTTGTTGATCCAGTCATGACTGGCCACTTTTCGCAATTCCAGCTGATGTGGCCGCAGTGCAGGAGCAGGAGTTCGCCTTTTCGGGAGTGGTGGGCAGCCTTCCGCTCATATATGGGGCAAATGTTTGACAAAACCCACGACCAAATGAACAATTGGAGGTAGGACAACCCCGGTGCCTTCGGGGATCAAGTCGATCGCTACAATCCGTAGACAACCGCTCAGTGATGGTCAAATGCAGCCGGTGAGCATTTCACCTGGTACAGTAGCGATGATCTCAGGGTGATGATTGAGCCGTCAAGCTGGTGGCAGTACAAACCAGGCGACTTCCTGGCCATTAGACCACTGAATTGGGATGAGATAGTCGATGAGGATGATGATGATGACAACTGGGCGGATCCCAGAGCGCCAAGAGGTGGAAGGACCCATTCGGGCGATGGCAATGAAAATGACGACAGCGAGGGTGAGGAGGACACACAGGGCGGTGAGACAGGGACTGGGAGAGGGAAGGGCACAAGGGATGGGAAGGGGAACGGAAAGGCAACTGAGGACGGGAAGGGGAAAAGGAATTGGAAGGGGAAGAGAAATGGTAAAGGGAAAAGTATTGTTGAACAAACCCTAGGGCGAGATGATATCTCTCGTGCCGTTGCTTGGCAGTTGCGGAAAGAAATGTCAGAGGCAGACTTGGACACGGAGGGCTAACTAACGCAGGTATATCCAAAGCCGGAAGCAGCTTGTGCCGTGACAGTTTCGTCAGATGAGGATACCGACTCCACCGAGTCAGACGGCGAATACGACTCAGCACGTGATTCTGATGTGGATATGCGCATGAAGGATTATGTGGACGCACCGGACAGCGTTGATTTGGACGGCGATGTGGATATGGAAAGGGATTGTGAAGATGAGGAAGATGAGGAGGAGGAAGATGAGAAAGAGGGGGAGGTGGTGGAAGAGGATGAGGAGGAGGATGAGGATGAGGATGAGGATAATGGCAAAGAACCGCGGACAATTGGCCAGGGAGACATGGTAAATACATCGTCTGACGATGTTGATACCATGGTAGACGATCAGCCAACCGTCCTACCTGAGCCAGGCCGGGAGATACGCGAGCATACCCCATGGCCAGACCCTCCGGCGCTGGCCCCACCGCCACCAACCCCGGAGCCTCGCCCACGACCATGAACTCTTGAGACTCATACCCTCAGTGGGCTGGAGTCTTTGGGGGTTGGGACACTGCAAATAGCTCGCCCAGCGGCGCCAACTTTGCGAGAAGCTGGGGCAGCCGGAAGCACCTCGGACGTCGATGAGGAGCAGCAGCTACCCGGCGAATCGGCAAATGGCAACAGTCTCCCCAATGTTCCTCTCCCCGATATCCCTCTCCCTGATGTCCCTCTCCCTGAGGCTCGCCCGGATGGCTTCGTCGGCGAGGAGTGAACGAATCCTCACGGTGCTCAGGAGGCGTGCGTTCAGGTTAGGGTCGGGTACTTGTCATGTGAGTTTCCTTTGTTGTAATCTATTCATCTCAGGCACTGATTAAGGCACACGTGGAGGTGTTTTGTTCCATTGGGTTAGGGTTGTGGGTTTGTTCATTTCCTTTGTTCTAATCTATTCATGGCAGGTATTGATTATTACACATGTCGCGAGGTTTTTGGATTGCTCACGGTTTATATTCTATTTATTCATAGTCGCATGGGCCATTCCGCATGCAGTGTTTTTGCAACTCCTGGTGTGGAAGGAACCTCCTTGTGATGGTGTTGCGGCTCAAAAAATCTCTCAAGTATCGTGAGCTTATACCCACACCAGACTGCTCAGGCCCAGCTCCAACTTTTGTCACATTCTACAGTGAATATTCCACTCCTCACATGTCGTCGACAATGCCAGAGAAGACCCCATTCCGTTGCCCCTAATTTTCATGCTGAAAGACGTTCACCTCAGTCAGCTGGCGACATAAACATATCAAATCACACCATCCTGATCACCTTCAAGTTGCACGCCAGAAGATTCTGACTGTTCACAGCGCGCCCCGACGCGGTGAACCCGCTCAGCATTGTGAATTCGACGCTGACAAAGATTCAATGGATTACTTGGACGCGCTTTCCGACCTCAAACACGTATAACACATCGCAGACTTGAAGTCTCAACCAGCGCCACCTCCTGCACAGCGGACGGGAACAAACCTCGGCGCTGGTGCTCCACTGAGCGATCACATTGCTGACCCATGGGAACGCGACACTCACGGTTTCCTTCACACGAACCTACCAAATATTCCTCACCATCCTTTTGCGACGCCTGAAGAGTACAAATATATCCAGTGTGGGATCAAGAAGAAGGGCATGAAGACGTACTATGACAACGTGCTGAAGAAAGAAAACCCCGCTCTGCATTTCCCAGGCTTCATCAACGGGGATGGGGTCCAGAAGCTCGTGACTAGCATGCCAGGTGATCTGGCTCTCCGGGAGTGGGAACTACACACTCTCGAGGATTTGAAATTGAATGACAATCACCAACACCCTATCAAATACTGGAGTCGAGATATCATCAAAAGCATGAGACGGTTGATGTGGCGGCCAGCATACGCCGAGCATCTGATTTACGCCCCTCAGCATTGCTCTAACAGCGATATGCCTCCGAAATGCCTCTATACCGAAATGCACACTGCCGACTGATGCTGGGAGACACATGTGAGGAGAGATACCCGAGCATGATGACGCGCTCACCGATGATTAGTCAACGCTTAGAGTGCGGGTTATCCTGGTTCCCTTCATCTTCATGTCCGACGGAATGCATATCTCGAATTTTGCTGGTGACAAGAACGAGTGACCTGTATATATGAAAATTGGCAATCTATCATCGAAGCTCCACCAGATGCCCTCAACGCACAACGTCGTAATGGTCGCTCTCCTGCTGATTCCGATCGAGAACCGCAATATTCCTCAGATGGGGCTGGATGAGCAGGGGCATACACAACGAGAGGTGCTGAATGAGGTACTCCGGCGGGTACTCCAGCCTGTCACAGTCAAGCAACTTCCCAGTGCCGAGAGTGGGTATAACAACGTTCTCTGTGTAGATGGCAACTTGAGGCATTGCCAACCGGTTTTAGCAGCATGGCTTGAAGATCGCCCTGGGTATAGCGACCTACATCATCTCGAGTGACATGTTTATTTTTGGTGCCAGTGTCCAAAGAACGAACTTTGAGATTATGCCCCTCCTGACAAGCAACACCCCCGGCAGGATCACAACGTATATCGAACGCTCACCAATGCCAACACCAAGGCAGCCAATGCCGAACTCTCGTCGATCCATGTTCACCAAGGATTCATCGTGGTTTGACATCTTCCCTTCCTCATGAGCGACCTCCCGAAGCCCGACCCCCTTCATACAATGCAGATCGCCATGCTTGAACTCCTGCAGAAGTGGATTTTCCCCTTCATGAAGATGCACAAACGGCTCGACAAGTACAATGCAATATGGTTATCTGTGCCTGCTTACCACAACCTCACACCACAAACTTAGTCATATGAGGAAGTTTCTCAATGGAATGGGAAGGAGATGAAGGAAATGAGCCGGTACCTGCTTGGAGTGGTAACCCAGTCTCCATGAGGAGGACGCCCCGCTCAGCGTGCCATATTCAATCGCGCTATTGAGTGCACACAGGCATTGGTACAATTCTATATCTATGCTTGATATAAGTCTCACAATGATGCGACATTGAGCTAAATGGGAGACGCCTTGGGTTGTTTTCACATCTTCAAAGATGTTTTTTTACTAGGGCAAGCCGGCAAAGAGGCGAACGCCAAAGCCAATGCCCTGAGAACGGAGTTCGTGAAGAAGCGAAAGGTAGACTAGGAAACAAATGCTGAAACTTGGACGCCGTCCATATAGTGGCGCGAAACGAATGCCTGGTGGGATTATATCAGTGATGAGATAGATGTTTCGAAGGAGTTAGATGCCGTCTTCAACTTTCCGACGATCCACTTGATGTCTCCCTGGGTCGAACAGATTCGTTGATACGGAGCCTTGCAACAGTATCCTGCCAAGAGACATGAACAAGCACATGAAATCAATCCCAAGGACGGTTGGAACGCCTCCAATCACAATCTCAACTACCTGCCTCATGAAATCACATTTTAGCGTCACATTCTCTGCTTCGAAATCGGAGAGCTCAATCTCCAAGCTCTCACTCATCGTCGAGAGAACAGCGCTGCCACCTGCAATGTCCTCCCTTCCGCCGCTGATCTGGCTGCCCCCCTGTGCTCCCAGTCATATGTGAAGCCCAAATTCATGGGACCCCAAAACTGCCATGTTGGAAACCATCCTGACGCTATGATCAAAGACTTCAGAGTATTACTCGATAATACCCAACACGCAAAGCACCATGTGACAATATACAAAGGCACGCGGGAGTTTCTCAAGCATAAGAGTTGTTAGAAGACGTATATATCAGATGAACACCTGCACGAAATGGAGCTCTGTATTTACCATGGTATTTAGGTTCAAGTTGAGGGTTTAGAAGGTGAACGCATATCTCAAATTTGTTGATGCACAGGAAGCCAGAGCTGGTGCGGAGGGGACCGACGGAACGACTAGGTGTGGGTAAAGCAACGACCTGTGAGATGTTATGGTGCGCTGATTGGTAGTGACCCGTGGCATCTGTGACGACGATCCAAAATCAAGCTCCTAAACGAGGATGGAGCTTTCATTGGGTACTGGTCCGCCCTGGCGCGCATCACAATACCTGAAAACTCGTGTAACTTGGATCCGGTCTCGAAATCTGTACCAGTGAGAAAAGCACCAGCAGCAGTTGTTTTGCAAATTTTCAGTGTGGGACACATCGTCGGCTGCATGCACCTCATTCCAGAGATAGCTACTAGTAGTAAGACAGGAGACAGACGGAACGAGCGATGGATTGTCAACAGCCACATAGATCTGGCGACTTGGAATGAGGTGTATGATCAGTAAAGAGAGAAGTGCATTGTGCACGCAGGTAGAAGGAATGCCAGGAGATATTTTCGCAGTGTCACCCATCGCATCGCAATCCCGATGCAAGCACGTGCCCAATGAACCCATGCCGACGTATCATCACAGTTGGCCTTCAACACCAGAGTGTTCCTTTGAAATAGGTGACCGACAGAGCAGGAAGGAATGGTGAAACTGCCATGGGAGGCCGATATGCAACGTGACGCATGGTATTGACGCCAGGCGTGGCGTAACCCGCCACAAGGATGTCTCTGATGTCTCTCCCAGACCGTGTCCACTCTGACGGAGCCATTCAGCCCGGACGGAATTATTTTTTGCTGATGGACCTTGCCCAACGCCGGCTTGCCCATTGCAGGCCAGCCAGTGTCTTTATTCTCGTGGTCTTTCTTCGACCAAAGTCCTCCATGGTGGCTGGGGTTCCGTTGCTTGGGTTTATCTGTCAGTGACAGCACGGTATATAGGCTGTATCAAAGTAACCTTCTTTGGTGACCCCTCTTCAGGGTGCGACCATATTTTGGTGGCGAGTCTGATCACATAGACGGGGTGGGATCTGTAGCTTTGGAATCAGATGTTGGAGGTTGGGGTGTGGAATCAATCTGGCGGTGGTAGAATCAGTGCCGTTGGAATGTCAGTCATCGGGGGTGCAAATGTGGAGCGTGTGCAGTGTAGGGAAGATGGAAGAAACTGGTTCGATGGCTAGAGATAGTCTCTATATATACTGCGTATCAGCTGTGACCGTGGACATATGGATGGTGAACTCGATCTAGGGGAATATCCTATGAACATCCCAACTTAGGCCGGTATACCAATTCTATTTCGCCAATGGAACAAAGAAACCCGCCGGAACTGGCATCTCTGAAGGATATGTTAATGAGAACAGCCAATTCATTGATTACTGTGCCTCTGGTGGATCGGAGAAGGCTTTTAGTGATCCTTGCAACTCGCCATAGTTGATGGTCGTCAACATCCTCTAGACAAAGAGAAGGTTGAGGACTAGCTAACGTCAGTCTGCCGCGCACATGCACCCACACCCATATTTCCCGCTCGTACCCATAGCTTACCAACCCAAGCGGTGGGCATTCTCCACCTGCTAGACCCATCTCATCCACCGGGCTCGAGTCTGTTGTCAAACTTTATGTTCATCATCAAACTTTATATGCACCGTCAAACTTAATATATACAAGTGATACAATAATTGACAAGATGGCTCTTCTATGTTCAAGCATTCCATTACTCAACACACTATCTGACCTTCTGACAGATCACGAGCGCTCTTTCTATAACCACTGCATGAAATGTACCGCCATTGACGCATTTCTCCGCTTTCTTTGTGTAGGAAGAGGCGACTTGGCAAGTCAGTTCGTCCAACGGATGGCAAACACTGTCTAACTATTTGGCAGACCTCGAGCCATGCCACCAGCACACAGAACCTGGACAAGCGCCATAGATGCACTTGAATGCCCATGATCCTGACTGCATGACAATGTTTGTCCGACGGGGAAACCTTATACACCATGCGCGAATCAGCCATCAAAGTCAGCCGCCGCCACCCACCAGCCATCAACAAAGCCACCCACCGCATCGAGGACTGTATTCACCACATCGGCAGAGTGGTACAGCAACCCCTGAACCCAATGGCAGTATTGTGGCCCCTGCAGTTGACGAATTTTCAGTGGAAACTGACTCCGAAGATGATGCCCTCTACCGACCGGTCCCGCAACCCCAGTCCCCGGCTCAGGAATCCGATACAGTGGACGCTGTCCCCAGGGAAACTCTGATGGACAAGGAACATCCAGAAGTCGTTGTATATCCCACAGCTGGAATGACCACCGATGACGATCCCGGTGTGGCGGAATTCCCGGATCAGGTGATCGCACTGCAGCGTCCGTAGGTAGCTACGAAAATCGAGGTTTCGTTTCGAAGAGCGTAGGGAGGGAGTAGCCGCAGCGAGATAGTTGATTGGCTACAAACGAAGAAAGAAAAGAGAGAAGAAGGAAAGAGATGAGATGATGATTGGTACGTGATTGGTCTGTCTGAATCGTGGTGCCGGATGCCCTCCAGTGAAGGTTTCTCAACCTTGTCGATGGCGTGATGCAGAGCCGCGATAACCCTAACCCAGTCACGTACCCACCCAAATGCGTGGCTTTGAAATGGTGGGAGCCATTTTCCCACCACACCGGTTACAATGAGTTCCAATATCTCATCGATAACCAGTGGCAACACTTTCATTGCCCCAAAGACTTGAAACAGGCCATCAGATGGGTCGAGGCCTGCTATCCCAAGTCACAAGTTGATTACCACATTATCAAAGGCGGATGCAAGGTTCCCAAGCACCTTTCCTACTCCTCTGGATGGACGATGTACAATCGAATCTACCTGATGGATAACTAGCTACCGAAATGCAGAAAAGCCTACATCTCCACACCAAACGGTCGGAGGTTTTTCTATCTTTGAGACCCGGTAGAATGTGCGTGGTACCTCCTTTGACAACGCCCATATATAGACCACCCCAGACCGTAGATGCGGAGGGGGATCATGTGTATTCATGAATTCGGCAGACTTGTGGTGCGAGACGCAGGATAGACTTCATCCGGGGGCAACGATTGTTCCACTGATATGTGGATCGGACAAGATGCAGCTAACGGGCTTCTCCGGCGACAAGACAGCCTGGCCGATGAACCTGACAATTGGGAATATCCAGTCCTCTATACAGAACAAATACAGCTACCTCGCGAAAATTGTGCTTGCCTTCCTTCTGGTGCAGCCCAAATTCCAACGGAATTCCTCATCTGATGACCGAGCCCAGAGAGATATATACCAGCAGGTGCTGTGTGATGTCGCCAAAGTGGTGTTCAAGCCAGTCTTGCGATTCCCCGAGGGAGGAGACATCAATTCCAGTGCTCTATGGCCTTGTTCCGACAGCACAATACGCTGTTGCTGGCCAATTCTTGCGTCTGTGTTGGCGGATCACATGCCGCATGCCAACCTTAGGGGCGTCAAGTGCAATGCCGGCCCTACGTGTCAAACTCTGAAAGATGAACTCGGGTCGCTGTTTCTTCCGCGGACTTGCCATCCCACCATCGAAAGTTCACAGTCATCATGCAGACATATCGGGAGTACCAGAATGCCATAACTGCTATAGACCATCAGGCTATATTGATCACCAAGGTCTATTTCGATTCTGTCAGTGCAAGACTGGTCCCGTGTATCAATTGGGATCTTCCCCATGTCGAAGCTCACGACCTCCAGTGGCATGATATCCTCCATAACATTTACATCAGAATGTTTGATCACCTTATCACCTGGATCGAGGGCTTCCTACAACACCATGGGAAAGCCCCAGTATTTGATGAGATCTGGGCTGGCATTCCTCCTTACCCCAAGTTCTATCACTGTGGCAAAGCCTACCGGCAAATTTCGCAGTGGAGCAGTAAATAGATGCGAAATTTCGGATGAATCATTAACCCAGCATTGGCAGCAGCATTGCACGACCCACTGCCCTGTCACTGAGCGGTCTTCCAGAGAGCATTGACCTGCCGAGGTCACTGGTCTACTGGAGTCTTGTGATACAATACCGAACCCACACAACAGAGACTCTCAACTATCTAGCAGACTATTTAGAGGAATTCCATGTAACTAAGCATGTTTTTACCGCCTACCGGAGGTCAAAGGCCACAGACGGCATCGCCCATGCACACACAAACGACAAAAAGATGCAACTCAAGGCCGAATATGCCATCGAGGATGAAGAAGGAGCCAAACCTGGAGGAGATCTTTCCCCCACCCAAAAGGAACACCGAATGACAGAGGACAACAAGTGCCTACAGGAAGTCAACAATTGAACTGTACGCAAAGGTACCAGTTGCAACTTCGTCAAAATTCACCTCATGCAGCATTATGAGGAATCAGTTCAGCGCTTTGGACAATCAGTCAAAGACAGCACCGAAACTCAGGAAATGAACCATCCAAAGATGTGGATGGGTCCTTGTTGCCGGTCAAATCGCAACATTGAGTACAAACGGCATATTCTCAACAACTACGGGATCATCCATGTCCTCCAGATGTGATGCATTCACCTCCGACAGCTGGGTAAGGAAGGTCACTGGACCCCTGAAATGCAGGAGGCACTACAGTTATATCGACCAAAGAATCAAATTGTTGTCAATAAATGCAACCATGAGCAAGTGGCAATACCACAGAATGTACCCATCAGAGTCGGCTAAATTGAGGGACATATTTAAGTCCGTGCGCTGCAATCCACCAGATGAAATGGCTTCTTTGTTAAGAACGAGAGTCTTCCAATAGACAACTTTCCATTCGTAGAATACAGATATCGACACTATCGATAAGACCTTAATATACCCACCGATGAAAGGAGGAGCGTTGGCGGGATACATGCCACCCAATTCAACCTACTTCATGTTCCGGTGGCCAACTTCCAGTCCTTCAGCAGTTCAGATTCTACAGCCAATAAGTTGCCCTCTAGAGATGACCAATCGTTTCGCAATGCTGAGCCTCGGAATGGCGTTGTGTGATTCCGGGGGGTTCAGCCCCCGAAAAGTGATGAAGGGGACTTACGACCGGCACAACCTGTGAGGATTCTATGGCTACAGGATAGCCTACGGATAAGATGTGTTTTTCCTCTGCGGGCGCTCCAGCTTCGAAACAAAAGCGTTTGTCTGCCTTCGAATGGGCTGCTTAGAGTCTCCGACAAAGTCTTCCGTCGGAACCAGACCGACCTGGTCGTAGTTATTATCAAGTGCGTATTGGCGGCCATCCTCTAGATTCTCATCCCCGGTACCAGATACTACTATGTCAATGATACTATCAACCTAGTCATGTTCAATCGTTTCTGGCCCAAACCACTGGAGGCTGAAGAAGACATGTAGACTGACGATGGCGCTGCTAGGCCAGAGGAATACTGCAGGAACCGAATTGCCAGTGTTGACATGAACGAAAAGAATGAAGAAGAGCTGGAGGTCGAGGAGGCCGACGACGACGAATAGTTGGAGAAGGTACAGTCTCCACAGAGCGTCAGGTTTCCTATAGCTCCAACCCTTCAACATTTGATGGTTCCATCTGTATCGATCCTGCCAGACGTAACAGTCCTCCGACTTGCCGAGACGCGTTAGTCCTGGCTGTCTCGCGATGCTTAGCCTGATAGGTAGAAAATACCTGACCAGACGCATCAGTCTGGGATCTCCCGTGATCCATAGTGTGATAAGTAGAAAATACTTGACTAGAGGCATCATTCCTCTGGCCCTCCCATGTTCCATAGCATTACATGTCAAGAAAAACTGGCCCATGCATCAGGCCTCTGGCTCTCCCGCGGCTCATTGAATCTAGCTCAATTTCTAGCCATCATGAACAATTGACATTATCCTGTCCACGTCCATGGGCAACTCCATAGGACTTCATAGTGCCACCCATCAACAATACTAATGATTACCAGCCCACAGACGGCTTCTCTATGAATTACGAGTCACGTAAGGTCATTTTCCCACCTGAGTTCCAACTGGTTGCAGACCTCCATTGCTGAGATATTGGCAGCATTTAGGGGCAGAAACAACAGCGACATGCTCCCTGCTGCATCATGAAAATGAAGTTCAGCAGTTTTTGGTCTTCCATAGTTCATAATCAAGTCATCGTGCGGATCTTCAAGCACATAACAGATCTATTGCCCACCTTGATAGGCAAGAATACCCTATATTAAAGGAAAATCACTGATTTCAAATTAATCGACATCACCAATAGCAAAATATCGAAAAATGTTGTATTGGTCATTGACTACCCAATTTTGATAAAATACTATTATGAATACTGCAAGAACAAGAGCCTTCTACAAATCTATAGATGGACCCACTGGGTGACCTGCTGACAACCCATACAATTCCGACAGGTTGAGGGATTATCATCAAACTGTACCCAAGTTGACAGTTTGGGTTTTTTGCAAACCCAGACCAACAATTTGGCAACGGTTTGGATTAGACCTGCACATGGACCCCAAGTGATAGTCCGGAACTGTTGCTTACACCAATCAGGAGCACTGGGCAGCTTAAGATCCAGAAATAAGCTTGCGGTGGAGAATAGAAGAGAAACGCATCTCTTAAGCAACAAAGAGAATGTGATATGAATGGGGAATTATGTGAATAGAGACACAGCTGTGGGCTGACAGCAAGTTGAACATGCAGAGCAAGCAATTCAGCCAGAGCAGGTAGCTATGGGATATTGCGAAAATGCAGAATTGACATCCCGAAAGCCTGAAACCCCATGTGAGAAGATCCTCAACACTATCTGAGACAGCCTGTGCGACCCTGTATTTCCTGCCAATGATGAGGATGGGGAAGATAAGAACGATGACAAAGATGATTCAGAGCTGGGCAAGCTCAGCGTAGATGAAGAACCCGGCTGGGTAATGGACACAATCTTCAAAACAGTATTCCAATGCATGGAGAGTTTTCAGCAGAAGCAGATGAGGCATCACAAATTGACGCAACTGAGATGGGACGACGTGGCAGACTACTTCCATGCGAGAGATCTGAAGTACTAAACGGCCGAATAGAGGGTTCCGGCAGTGGCCAAGCTGCACCAAGACAAGGTTGTAGCCGCACTTGCCCTGACAACACTGGGAGCACTATTAGAGACTCTTGATACTGTCCCCGGAAATTAGCCAACAGTGCAAGGAACTTTGCGACCAGAAAATGGTTATATGAGGCTAGGTTCCGCGATATCACAGTCTCACAGACGCAGAGCCACTCTTTTGAGCAATGTTGCGCCTGATTAGTCACAGATTAACACATCGAAGCCTGTTAAACCCGTAAGCTTCTATCGCTGCATATAGACTCCCTCGCGAATTACCATATAGGAATAGGATTCGGGCCAAGAAAGGGTGACGGCTCCAATGTCGCTGGATGAATCGATGTGTAAATTGCAATTTTTGACGACGTATCTCTGTAAAGGCATACGCCCGTGTATGGCCTCATAGGAAGGAATATCAGTAGATACGGTTGCAAATGTGGATGTCAATATTATAGAGTAGTACATGGGTAAGGTAAGATTATCGCTAGAGATCTAAGGCTCGTGGCGAGCCGACGATATATAAAGCGGGTGTTAACCGGCCCTGGACACGTCACGTACAGCCGTGGCATTACATTATCCCCCTCTTTAGGGCTGACCCCCTGGGCTGCATAAACCCGTACAAAAGTAGAAAGGAAAGGAAACAATCAAATAACCATTCAACGTACGCAAACGTACGAGCCCATAAGTCCCACAACCGATCAGTACCATATGGTAGCTATTCGGCGGATCCGGCGTACGGGGAAACTCCACCTCCACTTCACCTGTCTCCAGAGGTGGTCAAAACCCGTGCCCGCCATTTGTACTGGGCCAAGATCCAAAGATGTAAAGAAGTGAGGAAGTAAAGAAGTAAAGTAAAGAGAAGAGAAAGAAGGAACATCCAAAGTGACACCGTCCTCCATATCTCCACTTCCGGAATGTCCGGCATCCGACCCTCCAATCTCGCACTCGTAACTCGTACCAAGTGTAGGTCATTGTCGGAATTAGACACAGTAATCTCGGTGAAATCCCCATTCATAGTATGAGCCTCGTCTTGACTCAGCGGCATCGATGGTGGCGTCCGCTCGCTGCTCCTCATCGCCATCGCAAATGCCATCGGCCATTGCATAGGTATATCTAACTTGTAAGCATTCCAGTATCCGGTCATACTCACCATATATTCAAGTGCGCTAGCACTCGAGCTCTCCCAATTCCTCGTGAACAACTCCGCAGGCCCAGCCCATCAGTGATCATTGTTGCTGCGTTGGAAGTTCTTGGCATGGATTGTAGCTTCTACTCTCGGTATCATAGCCGTCAGTGATGGTCAATCATATATGACATCGTATCTATCTTGTAAGCTTCTCATGAAATGGTCATTCATACCACATATATCTGCAGGCGTGCTTGCGCTCTCCAGACCCTCGTGCATAGCTCTGTGGGCCAGCTTCGATATCTGACATCATCTCTTGCAGCCGGTGGCTCTCACACAGTGCCCGTCAGTAGGTATATTCATACTCCTTCAGCATCGGCCACGCAGGCTTATAGGCCTCCAGTATGGTCGTTCGGCACTCATTTCGGTAAGCCGTTAGGTAAACGTCCCAGTCAGTGCCTTCGGTAGAGGGCTCCCGATAATCCTCTTATTCAATCCCAATTTAGAGTCCTTCAACCGTGATGTTGGTCGCTGCGAAATCTCAGTGATCATCGCTCGGTAGTTGTATCAACTGTCTCTTATGATGCCATTCGGTGACTGTGTCTCGCGAGGCCGTTCGGTGACTATCTCTCGCGATGCGTCTCGGTGACTCACTCGCGATGCCGTTCAGTGGACTATTTGGTACGTTCGGAGATCATTTTCGGTCTCGTTCGGAACTGCTTCGGTAGACATAAATGCACCCATTCGGCATAGATCAAACTCACTTGATCTTCCCATCATTTCTCCGGTGATCTTGCAGTCCCACTGATCATCCTCCAAGTCGGTGCACTTGTAGGTACACTTGACATCCGCCCTGTGCTCGGTGCACCTATCATCTCCAATTGCTCGCCGGCTTTCCTCCGGGTATGCTTTCCGCACCTTCTCCAGGTGTGCTCGCTGTCACTTGTCTCAGTATCCACATCGTCATTTTGCTTGTTGACTAATCTCCAGCTGCGATTTTCTGCCGGTAAATGCACTCCAAGGTGCTTCCTCCAAGCATTTCCGGTAGGGTAATTGCTTGCAGTAGGGGTTGGTTTTGATTCCGGTACGGTTATCCCACTTTCGTACATCGTAGTTCTGCAGACAACTAATCCATTACGGCTTCTTCGGGTGCCATATCGGTTGATTAGGTTTGATTCTGATGTTGATTTCAAGTAGCAGCTATGTTTCTCGGGATTGTCGAGACTGAGTCGGGATCTCATTTGGGATTGTGACTTGCGCATGCGGCTTCTCGATTCATCTGTAGGTGCGTTTGCCATCACTTCTCTGGGTGGACTTTTCACCACTGCTAGTCTTCTCTATTGGTGAATGCGTTCCACGGTGCTTCGTTCCTGCACTTCCGGTACGGTAATTCGCGGTAGAGGTTGTTGCGATTCCGGCACTGTCATCCCCTTCATTAAAGATCGTTGCTCGGCCAAAGACTAATCTCGTACGGCTTCATGATGTGCGGTATCGCCATTCTAGCTGTGTGACTCGCGCTTTGATTCAGGATCGTATTCGGCATAGTAACTTGGGAATATAGCTGTTTAATTCGGCATCTCTGAATAGTGCTTTGGTAGAGCCATGCCGCCGGTACATTGCATACATGCATATCTGCGCTCCATTGTAATTTCATAGTTCAAAATCAAAGTCGTGATCTCGAGAAGGGTAAAACTTCGCATAACCTCAATATCTTCATATAGGAAAGGAGATTGGTTGTCATCCGTCTCCCGTGATCCATCTCCTGAGATCCATCTCCAGTCATCCACCGCCAGTCATCCATCCATATCCGATCGCAATCCATATCCGGCTGCGAGCCATCTCCGGACGGGATCCATCTCTTGTCATCCATCTCCGGCCGCGATCCCTCTCCAGCCGCGATCCCTCTGGCTTGAGCCATTCGTTTCCACCCTGTGCGTTATTGCGCTCGTATGGGCCGCATTCCGTGACTGCTCCTGTAGCTCTGTAAGCCCTCTAATGGTCATATTTACTAATCTTTATACTGTCCGTCTTCCATTGACTCTTCGTCGCAGTCCCATAATCCATCCGGTGACATATTGTCCATCATAAGAAAATACCCACTCATCGATCCAGTGATCCTGATGGGCCAGGCGGGCCAGTTTCAGGGGTAAGCCTGGCCGGGCCCACACATCGCCAGCCTGGTAGGCCAGGCCATGTTTACGGCCCGCACCTGGCAGGCTTTCAGCAGGTGGAAACTGCGGGCGCCTGGGTAAACCATGGGCCGAAAAGCCCACAGTTGAACTACAGGTAACTAGGCCGGGGGTAAAACTTGAAATATATATATCTAGTAGTACATTCTCGTGGGTCTACTTCTCCTTTACGATCGATTCCTGATGCAATGCATCCAACATCCGCTCCATCTCATTAAATTCAGTATGCACACCAGCAATCAAACCCTCTCGTTCCAAGGTAAGATTACCGCTACGGTGCAAAAGCACTCGTTCGGTGGCAATATCAGCAGGGCCCCTCGACCAATCAATTTGCTTATGTCCAAGTCCAGCAAAGTGATTGGCTCGCTTATCCGATCACGTGCTGGCACTAAAAGCCCACAGTTCACCCGGTCACCCACAGTTTTACCGCCGGCTTTCAAATCGTCGGCCTGGCCTACGCAGTTTCTAAATTCCAGAGGCCTCATCTGGCCTGGCCTGCGGGCCACGGGCCTGACTGCAGGCCGGCCGGGCCTGTCGGGAACACTGCATCGATCCGTCCATATGGCATGGGATCGTTAAGTCCCAATCCAAATCCACGATCCGGCCTCTTGAGCACATGATCATATTCCACGCAATTGCAGGAATACCGCTTCACTTAACTCCGTTCAACTCAACTCCGATAAATTGTAATCCACCCATATGGCAAATTGTAGCCGGGCTCCAAGTCGATTGCATGGTCAATTGACCGATGCGGCACGAGTGTCTCCTTCTTGGGTTTGCTGAAAACCTCCACGAAACTCTCCGTATATTGCTGGGATTAGGATAAGTCCTCCATCGTCTGTAGGCACCATTGTTGTCGGTGTGCCGGCTCCATCTGCAAACGTTAGTTCTCAATTCGTACTAGATATGGAGCGGTATGAAAAAATATCCAGGAGCCCGGATTTAAAAAGATTCGCCTCAATAGGGCCACGCCCTGCCGTCCAGTACTCCCTTCGTGTCTCGGCGAGCCGACAACATCTACACGAGTATACCCTTGGGTGCCTCTTTGTGACCGCTGCCGCCGCTGCTCCCTGCTTCCCCTTCCAGTGCCTGGTGCCTATCTCACCACTAGAGATGATTTCCACGGTGACTCCCAGCAGCCCTGTACAATCTCCCACTCTTCGAAAGAATGTCCAAACGACCTCCTCACTGGCCAGTAGATTGTCAAAGGCATTGGCTCCAAGTATTTGAATATCCGGAACACCGCCGCCTCCTTCGGAACATGCCTCCTCTCTAGCCGTGATCCAGGTACGTTCCCGGGGCATAGCTGATGGCCTGCCCGGTCCACTGCCATCTCTTCCACTTACCCTGGGGTTGCAGAGCCAAAAGTCGAAGGCTTTGCAAGTCAACGCTAATTCTCCAGCTCACACAGTGCGGCCACCGCGGCTGCCACCAATTGTACGAATAAGCTCACTCAGCAAATCACGTACTTGTCACACCCAAATGGGACTGTCTGACAGCCACAAAAAGTTGATTCCCACCTGGGGATACGACACATCAATTGAACCTCTATGCGCCTAAAATACATGCTGAATCCGCTGGTCTCCTGAGTGCCCAGACGGTCCATCCTCCAGTAGTCCTGTGGATACTCAGAATCCCGACTACAATTGAAATTGAAATCATCTCCATTGTGTTCCTAAAACCCTCTTCATATGCTATCGTATGGGCAAATATCTATGTTCGCACGTTGGCGTATATCTGATGAAATTGAATAGAGTTGGCGTAGATGGCTCTCTCTCCTCACAACGATCCAATTCGGTCGTCCGATCAGATGACAAAGGTGATAGTTGTCAATGGTAATCGCGAATTGTATCTGCTAGCCACTTTAGAACATTTGGGGTTATTTTACTTCCCTTTCGGAGCTGCCACACGATCTGCGATCGCTTCTCCACTATCTCGAACTCTGCCCGTTGATAGCGCAATGATACCGGTAATCATATCGGTAATCATTTGGTAATCATAGTTGTATCATTGCAGAGCCGCTGCTGGAATTCCACGCAGCATCCGTAATGTAGATGACTCCATCGAGTCGTGTCGAAGGTAACTGCGATTGGAACTGCCATCGGTGGCATCGCTCGATGTGAATGGTGCGTATCGCATAAATCCACCCTGATCCTCCGGAGGTGCACTTCTTTCGAGGTATGTGCCCGTTTATTGTCAATTGGCTATCATCAAGGTGAACTGAAGTAGGACCGGCATTGGCATTGCCGGTGACACGACTCTTTGTGCCGTATGGGCTATAGAATTGTCCCTGAAATAGTCAATTGACTCAATTGGAAGGTAACTTATCGAATGTCATTGATGCTGCAATTGGTAGCCTTCATGTTCTTGTATGATGAATTCGTTGCAACTGACTTTGACCCACTTGGTCGCTGCCACGTCTCCAGGCCGGTTGGTCTCTGGAATCAACTCTGAATGGTCGCTGCTACTGCTAACCTCAATTCAACAGACATATCAAGACACTTCGCTGATGCAATCAGTGCTCCTAAATCTGTATGATATCTCGCGCGTAGTTTGCGTATTGTGACACGTCAGAACGGGGTAATTCATGCAATCCCGTATGCGAAACGTATCTGAAATTGTAAGAGCGATAATAGTGTAAAGGCATACGCCCCGGTATGGCCTCATTGGTAGGAATATCAGTTGATACGGTTGCAAACGTGGATGTCAATACTATAGAGTAGTAGATAGGTAAGGTAAGATTATCGCTCGAGATCTAAGGCTCGTGGCGACAATAAATGTAGCTAGTGTTACCCTACCCTGGACACACCACTTACAGCCGTGCCGTTACAATCTCTTTGAAAAGCAAATCGCGTACCTATTTTGCTACATGTCAGCTTATTCTTGATTTCAGGGAACACAGTGTGAGACATGATAATTCGTCTGTGCATGTGCAAGGGTCATACAGGCCATGCGAAAGTGCTAGCCTCCAAATCATGTTAATTGACCACCAATGAACTTGATATCGTCCTGGCTGATATGGTTACATATGAAAACAATATGTAAACTAGAGACCAAATTTACACACAAAATGAAATTTGGTGATGTCATACTAGTCATTGAAGGAGCGGACATTGTGCAATGGAAACTTATATGAATGACGATCGTTATGCTGCATTCAGTATTGAATTTGACTCCAAAACTCACCGTTTAGACCTGCGGATCATGGTCAAGATTATGAAGATTGCTTACTGTAGGGCATGAAAATGAAGGCAGAGGAGTGGGATGAGGAAAGATGAGGAAGCCAGACTATCTTAATCGAAAACTACTAAATGGATATTCATGCCGTATATTACCCACAGGAACGACTGAAATGTAACAAGGCTGCATCACCCACCGCTGAGACATTGTGAGTAATTGTGGGTCAGAAAATGGGAAGCGATGAAGCCATTCAATGCAACACCGGGAAAAATGACCTTATGCGACGCGTAACTCATTGACAAGCTCTTTTTGGGTCGGTGATTCAGAGCATATTTGACGCATGGCACTATAAGGTCCTATGGACCTGTGCGTTGACTAGATTACTATAAAATGCATCCAATTATGTGCGCTTGATACCATACATCATGCTGCATTCAACAAACTTGAAACCAAACTGCCAAATGCACATCTTTGCATGCTCCCAAGTATGCTCTCAAGACACTGTGACGGAAATCCCGGATCTGGAGATCGCACACGGTAGCTTGCGTAGGAAGCTACAAAAATGGAGGTTCCATCTTGAGGAGCACAGGGAGGAAGTAGCCGCAGCGAGATAGCTGATTGGCTAGAACTAAGAAACAAAAGAGAGAAGAAGGAAAGAGATGAGATAATGATAGGTACATGATTGGTGAGGTCACAGGATCGTGGTCATCTCAGATCCCCTTGAGCGAAGGATATTCAACCTTGTCAATGGTGTGATGCAGAGCCGCGATAACACTAACCCAGTTACGTGCCCACTCAAATGCATGGCTTTGTAGTGGTTGGAGCAGTTTTCCCACCACAACTCCTCCCCAGCCACCTAGTGCGAAGCACGTGGTTCTCCTCTTCCCCCATCTGCCTCCTCGTCATTACCGTCATCCCGTATCCCCAAGATCCCACCCGTTATCCGTAACATGCAGAATTAGCTCCGAAAGCACACGCCATCAAGCAATTAGAAAGGAACGAGAAACGACAAAGAAACAAGAAAACAAACGAAAACCCGGCCCAAAAACCCACTCTATCCAACCTTCCACCGTGGTTTCCACCACTCAAATTCCGTCCCGTTTGCAGTCGGTGCTGATCGTCCCGTTCACAGTGCGTGCTGATTCTCCCAAGTCACGTCCTCCACAGTCATACCGTCGCCCTGGTTTAACGAGACAGTGCTTAAGATCCTGTGTCCTCCGAGTCCAAATCATCGTCCTGGTTCAAGGAGACGGTCCTCACAATCCTCCACTGCAGCATCCACCCCGTATCCTGTGCTCCAGCCATCTGGTCCCGGATTAACGAGACAGTGCTCACTATCTGGTGCCCTCCAAGTCCAAGCCTTCGTCCCGGTATAACCAGATGGTGCTCACTACCGGCCGCACCCTCTGTGCCTGTCAAGCCCGCTTGACCTCTGTACATCAGCAAAATGTATTTTAGTCACTGGGAGCCTCCAGGAGTGTCAGAGAGGAGGCGGAGTGTAAACTTAGAAGAGTCAATTTCAGGAGAGAACCAGACCCAAGGAGGGCATTGCGGCCGGCCATCGGAGTAACTCGGATCTCTGGTGACCGGTACGGGAGCACCATGGGAGCGGTTGTGAGAAGTTTGGGAGCACCTGGGACTGTCGCCCAACCAATGCGGGAATCCCAAACTGACTCTGAGAGATGCCGGGTTCTTAGGGATATTCACTCGAAGGAGTGCAGGTGATATCTGAATGTACATGAGCAATAAGAATACCCTCCACGTATGATGCATAGATTATTGTTCATTATCAACTTCTAAATCATACTATAGTACCCAGCATCTCATTCAACATTCTTTTGTTTGCATCTCTACATTAAGGAGAACCAAAGACAATGACAAGTGATTCAAAGATGCAAGTAGGTAAAACTGAAACATTAACCCGATTAAGCGATTGGAATGCAATCGAACATAGTCCCAATGTCATCCAATAAATCTCCCATCTCATCAGGACCGACGAACACAGGAACACACAATTCATCAACGGCGCAACGAAGCTGGAGGCGCTCCTTGTGTTTCAGAATGATTCTGGCCTGGTGAGTGGGTGAAATTGAATTTCAATGTCGTTTGGATCGATTTGTGATATCTAAAAGGTTCGAATTGAGGTTAGCGAGCAGTGAATCAAAAAGGGGTTTGAAAAGCAAATATGACGAATTCGGGGGAAAACGAGGTGCACCACCAGGAAAGGAGGAGTGCCTGATGCGGAGTTCAAGGTGGGCAAGGGGAGTGCTGATGGTGATACAGGAGCGCAGAATGAAATTGAGGGGCGAAAATCCAGGCCTAGGAGTGCCGACGGGGATTGAGCAGTGCATATCCAGCGGAGCAGCCCATCAATGCTGAGCAGCGCTGAAAGGGGGGAGAGGTAACGAGTCTGGAATGAAATAGAGGCGCTCCTATTTGAGGTCAAGGAGGGGATTGAGGAGCGCCCATCGTAGATGAGGAGCTCCGAGAGAAAAGGCAGTAGGGAGTGCTGAATGAAATATCGAAGCACCATTCGAGACTGATGAGCGCCAACGGGGATTCAGGAGCGCTAATTACAGTGGAGGAGCGCCATTAGGGGGGGGGGGGTCTGAATCAGCCCCACCATGTGTAATTGTGATGAGTGCAATGGCATCTGCAGTAATTCAATCTATCACCGTGGAAGGGCAAAATTTACCTCGATATTCATCTTGAGAAATCATCACTGTAACCTTCTTTCCAGTGGCATACTCAGACAGCGCACAATGAATAGCTGCGGCCACAAGCGCTAGTGTCTGTGGTGTTAGAGGTTGAAAGAATTGTGATGTGGTCAGTTGTCGCCCCAAGCTATTGGTGGTGAAGAAAAACTGATGATAGATTAAGTCAAGCACTTCCATCCACGTGAACCAGGGTTTCTTATCATCAATGACCTTCGAGAGATAAGCATCTACAAACAGGAGCTCCTTAACCTGTATTCGAAGCTCAGTCTCTGATCCTAAATCCAACCTGTAACTTCGGACAATAGTTCGACGAGCTCCATCTGCCACACGCCCTCGAATGGTGCTACTCTTCAGTTTTAACTATGAATAGTTTTGGGGTTTAGCATCATCATAAGTCCAATCGAAGAGCAGACAACAGAATTTACACTTACAGCATCTCGGGTATGCGGGTCGATTTTAAGAGATGGACCACCGGCCCATTGACATCCAGATGGAGTTCCTGCAGGAGCACAGCCTAATGCCCGCTGACGATCCTGAGCTTCAATGGCTAGTTGCCAAGCTTCGTGAACCATCAAGTACTTCTCATCGGGAATGATTGGCCAGGGAGTCTTTGTGAATATGATTGCCTCCATGAACCGTTTCGCTACCTCAAATGTAGCCTTTTGGTGTTGGGGAACATTGTGATCACCACCACCGGGCCTTTGTTGAGGCATATTGTGATCTCCACCACCCTTGGGAGGCGGGAGCTCCTGTACAATATCAGACTCGCGTGATATGTTGATGGTTGACTTTTGGAGTTTGAGCAATGGTGGGGCCATGGCCCTGGCTGGATGTCGCAGATTGGGAAGTGAAGTGCACGCAATGACAGTATCTGCACGGCTCCATTTCTTTGGCGGTGGCACCCTTGTAGTTCGTATTGTCTTATCACAGCACGCCTGGTCTAATTGTAGAACCTCCTGCAGGATATCCAAATCGTCTTCTTCGATATCGGATGACGTGGTGGACTCTCCAACGTCTTTATTTTCGTTCTTGCTGATCTCCCGATCGGTATCGTTATTATCCTGTCTCATCAGGATTATAGCCCGGACACTTAACAGGCGAGGTCGGATGTAGGTGATATTGGTAACAGTAATGTGGTATCGGAGAACAGAACAAGAGGCTCGATATTCGTTTGGAGGAAATCATGACAAGACAAGAGTCAAAAGCCCTTTCAAAGTCGTATCTTTCTTTGCTTATACAAGAGAACGAGTAGAGAGAGAAGGAAACGAAATCCTCTAACACTAACGACACTCTCTTTATTTACAGTTTGTCTGCGACCCTCGAATCATCCCTCATGCTCCAATGTACCATCCGAACCTCATCGTATGATCTTACACACCATCGTTATAACTCCTGATCAGTACAACCACACCAGATTGTCCGACGTCGCAACACCTCAACTATTTCCTTATCATAACATATGATATGCCAACATCCCGCCGCGTTCCTCCGCATCTCCCAACGTCTCCATCGTTCTGTAACACAATTCCTTCCACACCACCGCGAGATTCCCATTCCTACTCTTAAGTATATCCGTATTTCTTCGAACCGTGACAGTATCCCCCTTCGAGGTTCGAGGTCCTCCGAGAATATTCTCCAGTGGCCCTTGTTTTTGTGGGTATTGTTGGTGGAACTCATCCACCGCTTGTAAACCATCCACAAACTTCGCAGGTTCCCAAGTCAGGGAATCATATCCAGTCCACCGTATCAAGTACTGTAACTGACTCGTATACATCCTACTATACTCAATGCTCATTACCTGATATTCTTCTTCCCCATCGACTTCTACCGGAGGGGGGGGGTTCTATTCGTTGTCCAATAACGGGATCATCTACCATTGGATCCAAGGCGAAACGGGTTGAACTCGATGAATATGTATGGATGCAGGTAGCTCTAACTCATAGGAATATGGGGATACCCTCCGAAAGACTTTAAATGGTCCCAGCTTCTTCCAATCCAGCTTCCGAGTAGGTCGGGTGATTCGTATATGTCGAGCGTCCAGCCAGACGTTGGTTGCTCCCTGTATATTCGGTGTGGGAATCCGGGTCCGGTTGGCACCCTCTTCCTGTACTGCCTGGCTTTGTCTCATCTCTACCTGGAGGTGCTCATGAATCTGTTGCATCATGGCTTGGACCTGATCAGCATTCGGGAGTCGATTATCTTGTTCCTTCGTCGGTTCTCCTGCAAATGACATCCATGGATCCACTTGTTGAACCGCAAAGAAGGGAGTACACTTAGTTGTCTCCGATATTCCATTATTTGCAGCAAACTCAGCCAGAGGAAGCCACTGCACCCAGTCGTTCTGCTGATGCTTAACAAACACTCGCAGGTACTGTTCCATACTAGCACTGATTCGTTCAGTTTGGCCGTCTGTCTGAGGGTGGAACGCTGTTGACATTCGTCGGTCAATCCCTAAATGACTGCAAATCTGGCCCCACAAGGTTGAAGTATACTGGGGACCATGATCTGAAACGATTGTTGCCGGTAGCCCATGGAGGGGTACCATCTCTCGTACAAACAACTGACCCATCTCGATGGCATCAATCGTAGTTTGGCAGTGAATCAAGTGTCGCATTTTGGAGAGTCTCTCTACTACCACCCAAATCGCATCGAACCCTTCGCACTCCGGTAGCCCTACCATGAAATCCATCGCAGTATCTTCCCATGGCTTCTCCACGACTGGCAATGGTGGAAGAACCCCAAACGTCGAATGTTGAGAGCTCCGGGACCGCTGACAGTTATGGCAATTATGTACAAACAGATACACCTGTTTCCGCATATCCTTCCAATAATACTGTCGATCCAGAAGATCAAACATCTTTGCCCTGCCTGGGTGTCCAGCGAGTGCAGTATCATGATGTTCCTGTATCAATTGTAGCAGTAACTGGTCGCTCTCCGGGACATAATGCTTACCTCGATACTGAATTCTCCAGTCCTGTTAGGTACACTCTGCTATCGTAATATCTTTCAAGCTACCATCTGTACGTATAGCTTCCAGTATCTTCCCTGGCAATGGATCAGTCTCATGTGCTTCAGTCATCAGGTCGGAAATAGAGGGACGGCCCTGAGTGGGCGGGCTGCCCACCAACAAACGCAATTCTCTTGGTAGGTTCTGCAGCTTTAGAACCACCTGTTCCATATTGTTTAATCTTTCATCCCCCCCCCTCTGGGAGGTCTCCCGGCCTCCTTGTCGATGCATCCGCGCTTCCATTTGATTTTCCTGGTCTATATATTATCTCATAATCAAAGTATGTTAAAAACTCTGAGCATCGAGCCTGTCTGCGATTCAAAAGCTTCATTGTCATGACGTACTCCGAATTCATATGGTCAGTTATCAATTGTAGCGGGTATGCGGCACCTTCACACTCGGGTTTCCATTCCTCAAGTGCCTGGATGATAGACATCAACTCCTTATCATATATATCGTAATTGCACTCCGCAGGTGAATGTTTTTTTGAGAAGTATGCCACAGGGTGTACCACTCCCTCGTCATCTGGCTGGGATGACACTCCTGCAGACACATAGTAAGTAGCATCAGTCTCGATGATAACATCCCCTTCATGGTCAAAATGGCGGAGGGCTGGTGTGGTTGTTAACGCAGTGATCATGGTTTTGAAGGACAGCTGCTGCTCTGACTCCGATACGAATGGTTTATCTTTCTTTGTTAGCCTTGTAAGGCGTTCTGCGTTCTCGCAATACTTTGGAATGAACCGTCAATCATAATTGCAAAACCCGAGGAATTGTTCTACTTCGAAAAGGTTATTGAGGTGTCCATTGTTTGTCTCCTTCTCCGGGCTCCAATTCCACACAGTTTCCACCTTATCATCATCCATAGAAATCCCCCTCGTCGATATAATTAAACCTGATATCTTACTGTTTCCTTATGAAACTCGCATTTTTCTGGTTTCAAATACAATCCTGCCTCCAGCAAACGCTGCATAATCCATTTCACATGGCTGACATGTTCTTCCTCGGAATCACTGTATATTAGAACGTTGTCCAGGTATGCTGATTCAAAATCATCCAAGGCTTCCCTCATAGCATTATTGATATAGCCCTGGAAGTCTGCCAGTGCATTTGTTGTCCCAAACTGCATAACTGTAGGTTCAAACAGCCCATACCTTGTTCGAAAGGCTAACTTGTGTTCTTCTCCTTCTTTTACTCGAAGCAGATTATAAGCCCCTCGCACATCCAGCTTTGTATATACTCTAGCTTTTCCCAAAAGATTTAGTGTTTCTTTAATCAAGGGGAGGGGATATCGATTTTTTATTGTCTTGCTATTGATATCCCGATAATCTATGCAAAACTGTAATTCCCCATCAGGTTTCTTCGCAAACAGGACTTGAGCCGCAAAAGGTGACGATGACTGACGAATAAACCCTTTGGACAAATTTTTATCCAGCCATTCCTTCAGGACTACCAGCTCTGTTCTTGACATTGATTATAATGGTCCCCATGTTGGCGTTTCCCCTTCATTTAGACGTACCTCATGGTTGATACCGGGTCGATGTGGTGGTAGTTGATCCGCCACTATCTTACTGAACAAGGGAAGGAACTCATGATACTGTTCGGGAACAATCTGTTCCAGGGGGCGTTCCTTCAAGTACTTAGCTGCAATGGCCTTATTAATATTATGAAGTGATGCCTTAAATATCGTGAGCTTTCCTTTCTTCACCGTCCGGAAAAATGATGACCCGTTCAGCATAACGATATTCCCTCAGAATGGCCTCTGTGGTTGTATTGATGGCTAAGATATTCCTTCCTCCTACCGATATACTGGTTCCGGAGGTTCCTCTGTGACTCCCTGAATCGTAACGGGTATATCATGGCAATTTGTGGTGCAGTACTGTGAGCCAAACGTAACTGAATTTGATGCAAACTGTACCGCAACATCGTGTAGTCTTAACCAGGCAATTCCAAGAACAATTGGATAATGTCCCAATTTCGTAATAAACATCGGTAGCTGTTCTCCATGGCCTTGTATATTCATGCCGACTTTGGCAATATGTGTCATATCTCCTGATTCAATGGGCCTCCCATCGATAACCTCGACTTGTTTCCCTTCTTTCAACTCTTGAAGGGGTATCTGATGATGGCGAGCAAAATCTTGATCCATAAATGCAATGCCAGTAGCTCCGCAATCGATCAGTGCATGTGTAGGTATCTCTTGGTCGTTCATGGTCGATGTACAGGTTATAACTCACTGTTTTCCTTCCATTGATCCTTCTAATACCTCCACCTTGCAAACTGATAATCGCGAAATTCCAAAACATTTCAAATCATTTAAAACAAAACTTTTACTGTCAACTGAAGAGCCATCCTTCTTCAATTGAGCTGCCCTTTTCCTGATTCCTCGGAACCTGTCCCGGTCCCTACTTCCTTGACTTCCGCTCCAGCCGCCTTAAATGTCTGGGCCTTCTTTCTTGCCGCACATTCCGCAGCCCTATGGTTAAACCCACCACAATACAAACACCGTCCATTAGTAAACCTCTTTGCCCTCTCTTCCGCGGAAATCCTCCTCCTGCCTGCGCTGAGATCCATAGGTGCAGGTCCAGTATATCCAGCCACTGTCCCAGCGGGAGCTCCTGTGGGATCCTTGGGGGGGGGCCAGAGGTCCGGGGGAATAGGCAAAACCTGTCCCTCCACCGTTGTTCTGTGCCTCCTTTTCCGCCCGTCGTTGTCGGATCTGATTATCTCGCTTCTGACAAACCATCACAAATGCGGGAAGTTCCTCTGGCATGTCACTCTATGTGAAGGAGTCCTTCATTTCCTTGGACAACCCCATCTGCAAGGCATTCCGCAAAGCTGAAGGGTTCCAATCCAGGTCCACAGCAATAACTTGAAACTCAGCATCGTACTAAGAGAACTCGCAGTTGTTTTGTTTCATCTCCTGCATCTTTTGTTCGGCGGTGGCTACTCGGTTGGGGTCCCCAAACGCTGCTTCCAGGAGTTCTATGAACCCTGGTAGGTCTTCCAGCTTTATCTCTCCATCTTCCCGGACGTGTGGTGAAATCTGGCCTAAGGCCACTCCCCTGAGGCGATTGAATGCGTACCACATCTTCGACTGCTCGTGGGGAAAGCTGGCGGGATTGTGTCATATGACCATTCGGATCTGAGCTATCCAGCCGCTCAACTGAGCGCGATCTGATACGGAAACGTCCGGGGAGTCCGGAAACTTCTGTCCTCTGTCTTTGGGTTGCTGGGGTGGAGTCGGGGCTACCCGGGCTGCTAAGGATAGCACATTGCCTAGCTGCGTCCTCACAGCTCGGACTTTTTCGCCCGATTGTCTGGCGTCCCATGTCATTGTCCAGTTCCTGTCGTACATCCTTGTCTGTCCCCACTGTCCTCGGGATTCTCCTTGCTTCCTCCGGTTCCTGCCTCAATATCTCCAGTTGTTGTTCGAACATCGAATCATCGCATTCTGGCCGTAGGAACTGTTGTGTCTGCAGGTCTGTAATCTGCTTCTGTAACACGATTATCTGATTCTGGTGATTGCACACCCTCTGGACCATAGCCGCCGGTTCGGTGTACTGTGCCACCCTCCTCCTCACCGCCTGTGCGCTTTCCAGTATGGCCTGTCTCTCCGCGAAATCTATCTCCATCAGGTTCCTGTTGACAATTCCTCCTATGATGGCCTGGTCGTCCACGGACACCAGAGCCATGTGGTCGTTCTGTTCTGACCCTGACATCGCAATGATACAAGCACATCTACCACTGCCATTTGTATACGTCGATCTCGGAAGGAGTCGGAGTCGGAGGTCCAATACCAATTGAAGGCACCGGTGCGGGCTTTGCTGTTGCTGCTGCTGCTGGTGCGCGTCCTTCCGTCGAATGCGTTCCTAAACAATTATGTCCTTTGCACTCGCAAGGCGATTCCGGGTTACAATCAAACCAAGTGTGGGCTCCCCAATACTTAGTCCGATTGCTTCCACACACAGGATCGTCCAGTTCCAAGCCTCCTCCATATGCAGCGGCTTCCACCCAATGAATATTCCAAGGGGAGGGAACGTCTGATTGTTCCCAAAAAAAAGCAGGCAAGATGAGATCGTCTACCTCGGTGTTCAGTAAGCCTTCGACGCTCTCGAACGGGTTCAAGGGTTCATGTCTGGAAAGGGCACAACAAATTCTGGCTAGGTCAAACCAATTCGTTCGGGAGGTACAGGTACTGTCGTACTCTCGCATTCGAATATAGGGATCAATGTGGGTATTCGCGGATATCAAATCCGGTAACTCGTGGAAGGTCGTCGACGCAATCATCGCAGACGTGAATCTACCAAAGGTTCGGTCCGAAGTATACCCAGCAGGTGACAGCGCAAGGTTCCTTTCAGTACTTAGAGCCATTCGAAGGGTGCAGGGACATCCGAGTTCGCAAGATCGTGGCTACACAAGTAGCAAATCGAGATATAACTGTCTGTTACTTCACAGTAATACCAAGCAAGATCAAAACAAGGGGTCAAACAATGTTGCCAGTACATTCAATATCAGGTACGTTATAAGGGACTCGTTCTAGTGTAACGGGCGAGGTCGGACGTAGGTGATAGTGGTAACAGTAATAGGGTATCAGAGAACAGAACAAGAGGCTCGATATTAGTTTCGAGGAAATCAAGACAAGACCAGAGTCGAAGGCTGTTTCATAGTCGTAACTTGCTTTGCTTATACAAGAGAATGAGTAAAGAGAGAAGGAAAGGAAATCCTCCAACACCAACGACACTCTCTGTATATACAGTTCGTCTGCCACTGCCAAATCATCCCTCATGCTCTGATGTACCATCCAAACTTCATCCTATGATGTAACACACCATCAACATAATTCCTTATCAGTACAACCACGCCACATTGTCCGATGTTGCAACGCCTCAACTATTTCCTTATCATAACAAATTATACCGCCACCATCTCGCCGCATTCCACCGTATCTCCCAACGTCTCCATCTTTCCATAACACAATTCCTTCCACACCACCGCGAGATTCCCATTCCTACTGTCAAGTATTTCTGTATTTCTTCGAACAGTGACAGGACATTAGCTATCTCCGACACTATACTCAAAGGTTGGGTGGGAAGTCCAAACATTTGATCGGCAATGAAGATTGGCTGTCTTCTGCAATCCATGTGCAAGTGCTCTCTCAAGGTGGGCTTCTTGATTCTTCTATGAATAGTGATTCCTCACCTGGCTGGCCATAGGTTCCATGTTGGATGAAGTGAAGTTGGGGAATGTAGACAGAAGTATAAAAGGGTAAATATAGCATGAAGTTTAACTGAATAATGGGAGAATAGGGCAATGAAGTAACATGCGGTCGAGGAGGAAGCAATTCGAGGATTGCCTGGAAGAAGTAAAGCTCGGTGAGGAGGATGAAATATGAGGCGTGCCTGGAATGAGCCCAGAAGACATGTCGGCAGTTCATATTCATATTCTTGATGCTTGTTCGTTGTTGTGATTTATGAAGCGGCAGGTGCACCGGATAAGAGGGATACTTCTTGCCCCCAATTCCCGAATGTTACCACTCGTATCCAAGTCCGCTATTGATCCAAGAATTGGAGGTTGGTTCATGCCAACATTCCTAGAATTGAACAAGACGCACCTGAAGAACTCGAGACATTGACTTGGTTGTATCACTAACTAACTCTCAGGGCCGGGCATATGGAATCCTGAGAAATGGGTTAATCATAATCACCCCTGCATATGACTCCGCCGAAGGTAGGTCTTTATGCCTCCAGTTCGAGCATCTGAGTCATGACCGCGTGGCACCAAATTGTTGGTGTGTTGAAGAATCTTGCAGAATTTGGACTGAGGATAGAGTTGGGGCCATGGTGAGTGGCAACAGTTGAAGTTACATGGGTTCAAACTGAGTTTGTTGCTGATAGTGGATAAATATGAATCTCCGAATGTGGTATACCAGTCAGAAGGACACCCTATTCTCACGCTACTTCTTTCTTTGTAGGATGCTGCAGCAAAGTTAGCGGTCGACTAGGCAATGTCGTGTGCAGAACTAAACTTTCAGCGGTCCAAGTCAGCTGAATCACAATATGTATGCAGTCAGTATAAGACAAGAGGGAGAATTTGGGGTTAGAAAGGAGAGATTCAACATCGAGAAAGAACGGTAAAGGTACGATGAAGATTCAGTGGTAATCTAATCGATTCCAGTTCTCGTCATTGCCAAGATTGCTAGCGAATGGGTCATCAATAGTTACTCACATCCAGATGTTGCGCATACTATCTTGTACACGCCGCATCATTTAATCACAAACTCATTTTGCGTCTCAATGCTACAATGTTGACTTAACACAAATGTTGGGGTTCAAACCACTGCATAGGAATGATATGAATGCGTCATGAGGCTTCATCTGACAGCGGAAAGACGAATATCAGCATGCAGTTCCGGCCAATTGAGGTTCAGCGAGCATTGAGTCGGCATGCAGGATACAATCCAATGTAATGGCTGGGATTGCCAGCTTGCCTTACTTTGACAATTTCTTGTACTCAGAAACTGCCTTTTCTTAACTCGAGTTTTCTTCACAATTTGTTCTTCATGCACTCTTGGGATTGGACGTTGGCGGAAATCAGATTTCGACTCTGTATAATTTCTCACAAACTTCAGGAGTTCAAGATATGTGGTGGGCGGGAGCTTTCCGGTCACCGATTGAGCCGCTGAGCAGACACTGCCATTCAGATTCTATCTCTTCGAGCTCTCTTGATGGAAATCGGTTCCCACAATCTATTTTAAGATACGGGTTTTTGGCGGCCCAAACATACAAGTTAGTCAAAATGTAGTTAAGTCTGTATTGGAAGCGCAGTGAATTTAAGCCTGTTCAAGGAAGTATGGTATACAAGGGAGCAGGAGTTGCCGGTCATCTGCAGAATCGCTGAGCAGAAGCTGTTATGTGAGGTTGACTCGCTCAAGCTGCAGCTCGATTATGAAGCCCGAACGACAGAAGCTATTTTAGGATCTGGGAAATGTATAGGTCCGAACATACTTCTTAGTCAAATTCCAGTTAAGGGTGGAAACTTATCACCCAGGGCTGTGCATCTACAGTAAGCGTGTGGTGGACACCTTCCTCCAAAGGATAGGTTGACACTGAGCATGACATTTATGGCATTTAAGCGGCGGCCATCACATACTGATCAAGCATACATTCAGATATTAGCTTTGGCCGAGCAGGATGAGCCGCGCCTGCACGTAAAAGTATTGTGTCTGAATGATGACTCTCCGTGTGTGCTGGCAGGCACACATTCAGAGCGTTCAGGAAGGAAGGGAATATGCTTCGAATGGAGCAAAATGAATCGTTCAGAGGCGCGCCTGGGAGTGGGAGCATATGATAATAATGAGTGGCGGGGTGTCAAACTTGGCCGTTGAATGGAATATGCTTGTGGTGTCAAATCTGAGACCATCAAACTCGACAGCATAGTGTCTTTCAGGTGTGCCTGAACTTCATTCCTGAGCGAGGAAATGCTTGGCTGTACGCTTTGGGTAAGCCTGGAATACGTGAGCAGTGTCTCAGGATACGATACATCAAATCGATATCGCTTAGACAGTCTTTCTATCCCTGGATGATTAGATATTCCGAGCTAGATCTGTCTCAGGAGGGTCGAGATGTTGACAGCGATTCTCTTGTGCAATGGACTGAAAATCAGTCAATATGGTTGATTCATTGAATATCGTGAATTCTTTTGTGACTCTAGTATCCGGTGCGCCTCAAATAGACACGCATCAAATGATGTGAATCAAACTTGGAAGTTCAGGCGTACCTGAAAACACAGATCTCGTTCGCAGATATCGCTATCACAATTTCACACGGGCAATAAACAATGAAAATGCACAGCTTCGACAGATTCTCACAAGAGAATATATGGCACCACGGAATTTGATTTAGTCCTCCATCGAAATGGCACACCCGCTTTTCATCACATATTGGTTTATCTAATTCAGGCTATGATTCAGTTTACCAGATGTCTGTTTTCCATTGACTTCATCTCATATTCATCACAATAATCATCTAACACGAAATGGAATCGAACTCTAACCAATACTCCTGGACTCCTCAATTGCGCTATATTCTCCATTCCATTTGCCTATGTTGCATCAGTTGGTGTGATTTTGTTGGTTGAATGTTTAGAGAGGCGTACCTTGATTTCACTGCCCTGATCATGATTGTTCATCCTCACTGTCTGATGGCACGAAGTCTCCATGCTCCGTAAGCCGCTTCGTATGGTCCAGACGACACTCCCGAATCCGGTATATCATCGTCGTCGTTATGTTTGGTCGGTTCATCAGACCATGCATGACCCGCATTTGAGCCACTCCAGAGAGCTGGTGGAGATCATTCGCTCTGTGATCATAACCATTGGGTCCAGTGTTCAATAGTCATGTGTGTGGAACTTTGTTTTGCCCCATTCGGACAACCCCGGCAAATGCCTGCCGCTGCTCATTCAACACCCAGAACTTCTGAGTTATTACCGCATCGTTTGCTGCTGTGAGATTGAGGCCTGTCCCACCCACTTCGGGTGTAGTTACGAACACAGAGGGATTTGGCGAATCGTGGAATTTGAGCTGCATTTCTGTGCGCTCATCATTGCCCATTTCGGCATAGATGTAGAAAATATCCAGATGATCCGCAAAAAACTTTGTGAGCCACCACTTTAAATGACAAACTTGGCCAGGAAGAGGACAAAATAGCACTGCCTGTTGAGGAGGAGGTGCACTGGGCAAGGCGCATGTATTACTTTCGGGTTCCTGCAGGAGCGCCTCATTCAATGCTTCGACTTCGTCAGGTTCCGGATACTCCGCTGGTTCCTTGACAACCATTGACAGAAATGTGTCTCTCAGCCATCGGAAAATCGGAGAATCCACCCAAGTGTCGAGTGGCAATTCATTGTACCATTGTCCTGAAACGTCATTCCAATCCTCGGTGTCTCCCAATACCAATGAGAAACATGGCAGGCGCCATCTATGTACCCTCCACGCTCCGGAAGCACCCCGTGAAGTGTATCTCTCCACAAGGGTCTTGAGTTTAGCTTGCTCTTCCACAATCCATTCGAGATCAACAAGGTGTGCATTCTCCTTCGGTATCCAAACCAGGGATTTCCTGTTCGCGAGGTTCGATTTTGACCACCTCCTGACTGTCCAGGGCTTTGCAATTTGGATCATCCGGTGTGCCGCATCCTGTTGAGCGTCCTGGTCTTCAGTCCGGATCGCATGCATCAAAATCTTCACAGCAGAATACAGTGCATCGGTGCCATGCTTTTCCATCACAGTCTCATCCTCTGTATCTTCGGGTGCACCTGAAAAGAGCCACATCACCTGATGACACCAGTCATTGAGTGAATGGAATCCCGGCGTTGCAGTGAGTTGAAGTTTGAATCCAATTCTTGCATTCTTCGCAATTCGCCAGCCCACACTATTTTTCTTCTTGTACTGATGAGACTCATGAAAAATCCCGAATATCCATCAACAGTGTGAGAGCGGGCCATTGCTCGACGGTTTCACCCTAGATGTTAAGGTATCATACGACACAAGGTGGATATTCCATCGGCTTTCGGGCTCGTCAATGCTGGCGTTCAGATCCTCGTGAGTGACATTCGCGTTTTCGGGGTGCAGCAAGTTGACCAGTTTGAAATCGGTTCCATGTGTCATCTCGTCGATGACATTCTTGAAGGTCTCTGCAACTCCGTGCATTGTGACTACCAAGATTGGTTCATGGGCCGATATAAGTGCCAGATGCCTGTGGGATGGTGTTGTCTGTATCTCAAACAGGAGGCGGGGCACCGAAATCAATCTCGGGAGCGGATACCACTGCCATTCTTCACCGACAATGCCAAGAAAGTCGTTGTGTGCCAAAATCTCCCACTCTTCAAGGGTCTTCCCCCACAAAATGGACAGTGGCAACCCCATAACAACTTTCTCGGTCACCAATTTGCAAAGCATTGCTGCTACAACCGAGGTGAAAGTCTTTCCAAAACCCATTTCATCCACCACCAGTGCTCCTGGCATATCAGCATCCCAAACCCATCTCCTCACGATGAACCAGATGGCCCACACCTGGTGCGCCAGAAACTTCGTTCCCGGCAGGCCTGGAATTGAATATTGGTGGCCTGGAACACGGTCATCGGTTGATTGGTGAATCAGATGGGCATCCAGCAGCCTGACCGCCTGATCAAGACACTCGTGTTCAAATTCGTTGTTGATTGTGTTGAGAACAGTTCATAAGACTCAACTGGTATTATCTGGATCGAGGTCCTCCTCGCCATCGTCCACTTGCTCCTGAACCTCTGCTGAACCTTGGTCGGTCTTCTTTTCGTCCTCAATGATCTCTTTTAGTTGCTCCGTGGTCAGTTGGGCAGATGGGCTCACACTCCGGCGCTCCTGAAATTCATCGCGATGTTAGGTATCTCACAGACAAGCATTTGGACCCAATGATATGTGGTATATAATCAATTCTATTCACTCAATCAGAACATACATCGATACTATCAATCTCTTTCCGACCTGCCTTGTCATCCACCACTCTTTCATTTTCATCAGATCCCTCCGAAGTCTAAGTATACAGATTCGCACTTGGCATAACTTACCGTCACAAGGCTAGCGGGAATCACCTTGGCTGGTCTCATTACGTGCTCGGCAATAACCTCCCCTTTCGCTGCCTTCATTTCAATCAAAAATAGTTCCACATCGTCTCCCAGTTTCAACTTGAAGGCATTTGAAAGGGAACTGTTGTAGAATATCTGACCATGTAGAGTGTCATTCATCATTTGCCCCGGTGAGTATAATCCCATATACTCTTCATCCAATTCTTCCTGAGTCAAGTTGCATTTGTATAACGCAGTTAGACAGTATGGTTCTTTCGGGCCACAATTGTTTTCGATGAAATCAATCAGCTCCTCCCAGTGCCTCACATCTGTGTACGAAGCTTGGAATTGCATGCTGGATGTCGGGTCATTGTTGCCGTTTGGCATTCGACGAATCACGACCATGAAAGTTTCATTTGGCAACTCTGGGACGTTACCTCTCACTTTCTTGCCTGCGCGCTCTCCCAAATCCGTCACTGGTCGCTTGTTGCCTCGCCTTCCCTTCTTCCTCGCCTCCCGAACACCACTTGCACATGTCTTCAGAAACATCTCAACGCATTGTCGCCGAATCCATTCGGCATTATCGAAGTTCTCCAAGGGCAGCCACTTCTCGAAAGTTTCCAAAAAAACTGCCACCGCCGTCTCGCAGTGGAGCGGTCCATCATGCTGCTGTTTCAAACGGTTCTGTCCCGGGATGATGGACCGATGCTTCTTCTCGAGAAACTCAGCCACCCATACTTTCTTCCACCTGTTGAATGCACTAAACTTGGGCTGCCCCATCCTTTTGGCAAATTGCTTCAAGGGGAATTCCGTTTGCTTCAAGCTGATTGGGGCTTTGCCTTCAGCCCTGCCAAAGTCCGATGAATGATCGCTCTCGTAATCTGCATCGAATTCGTCATGAGAAATCTCTGGTAATGGGGGCAAGTCCGCAATCCCTGAATCATCTGTTGTGCATGGTTCCACTTCTGGCTGTAATCGTTTTGTTGGGACGCTAATGGTGGGTCTCCCAGGTGTGCCTGGAAGTTGTCCATATGGAGTAGAGGCGGAAGTGGTCGGCCGAATAACTGGAATGTTTCCAGGTAGTGCTGGAGGCACTTGAGGTGCGCCTGGAGATGACGGCCCCTGTCTGGTGAATTGCTGAGGGGGGAACATTTGTGGTCCACCATAATGTCCTTGGGGGAAATCGTATCCTTGCCACGGTGGCCCATAAGTTGCATATCCTTGGGTTGCACCAGTGCTTAGTTGTGAGCTACGTGTCATGTTGAATGGGGCATGGTGGTAGAACTGGGGAGCGCCTCGAAATGGAGGCTGCGAAGGCGGGTAACTATACCCCAGTGGTGGAGGAAATTGATTCGTGGGTTGCCCGAATTGAGTGTTTTTGTTCGGTGTATTCCCAGCATGGTTATCTGATGCTCCCATATTGTCATCTGGGCGTTGTTGTGAGCCAAACAGGCCACTCGGTGGAGCCATATTGGCTGTCTTCGGTGGAGATCCATTTGTCGACATCGTATGTGAACAAAGGATGCTAGTAATCAAATAATCAATTCAATTGGTGATTTCGAACGAAGCGGAGTACAGTCAAGAACATTGAAGGTAGCAGTGACCTTCGGCGCAATGAAGGCCTTTTATATCCATCTTATTTGTCACGAACTGAGGTGTTTCACTTCCCCTTCGATCTCATGAAACCCGGCTGAGAAAAACAAATCATAACACACAAGTCCTGCCTTTCTTTGTTACATGCTCGAACTGGTATACTAGGATCTTGGAGAGAAGCTCACCTTTGTTTGGTTCATAACTGTAGAGGTCATTGAAGGGATACGACATGATATCTCCAGGAAATCAACAAGAACTATATCCGGTTGGAAGGTTAGCATGACAAGGCATTGTACACTCCCAATGTGTGTGTATGACCTACTACTTCATTCAATATGAGGCGTGTTCATCGAGCAGCTACAGTGATTGCTTTCGTTCGAGCTCCTTGTGTAAACTTCATTGTCTCCTTAGGATCCACCTACTGGTCAAGGATCGTTACAGGAGAAAACATCCTACCAGCCTATCAGTTCTCGATGATCATTCAGCGGGCATACAGCCAGCTAGGAAACATACCTATTCATTGTATTGAGTTGATGTTATGCGCTGCTTGAGTCTCGAGCGTAGACATTATCTACAAAATGCCGCAGTGACGTAGTATACGATAAGGCCGATCATGGTAGCACCTGGTTATGAGGAATAAATGTCGATCCCAGTGATGACAAAAGAAACTAACTCTGCTAACGATTTTCGGTAGATAATGTGCAACATCATTGTGCGGGATTTGATAGATATTATCCTAGTTTGTGAAGAAAACTGATCATGAGGTGACTTTGTTTTGCCCCTCCTCTACATGTGGTGGCGTGTGATGCGGCTTTGATAGTGATACGCTAACCTGAGTTAGCACGCTTTCAAAGAATATCCCTAAGGCTCAAATCCAGCAACAAACCATACCCCCTAAAGCATCATCGAGATTCGTCGTAACACAGAGAATTTCTCAAATATGGTCAAAACTCGCCGGAAACATGTTAAATGTTTTATCTGCCACATGAAATTATGCAACGAGAACCGACTACATCAGCAAAACAATATTCCGTTCGGGCGGAATGGCGCCGTCAGAGTGGACGCGCTCCATCAGAGCCTTCAGAGACACCCCGGTGGTGGATTTCCCCGCTCACAGCGACAATACAACGCGTCGCCTTGTAGATCGCCCTCCGATCGCTGTTTCACTGTCTCTTCACGTTCTGTCGGTCTCGTATTTTAAATGATCACTCTCGCGTTGTGTCCAACTGTGACAATACGTCGGAATGGGTTCATTGGGTACGCGCTTGCATCGGGATTGCAACGCAATGTGTGACCCTGTGAATATCTCTCCTCGCGTTCCTTCAACCTGCGCGCAAAATGCAATTCTCTCTATACTCATTATACTCATCATTCCAGGTCGGCAGATCTATGTGGCTATTGACAATCCATCGCTTGTTCTGTCTGTCTCCTGTGTTACTACTAGTAGCTATCTCTGGAATGACGTGTGTGCAGCCAACAATATTTCCCACGCTGAAATCTTGCAAAGCAACAGCTGCCGGTGCTTTTCTCACTTGTACAAATTTCGAGACCGGATCCAAGTCACCCGAGTTTTCAGGTATTGTGGTGAGCGCCAGGGCTAACCAGTATTCAACAAAAGCTCCATCCTCGTTTTGGAGTTTGATTTTGAATAGTCATTGCAGTTGCTATGGGAGACACTCATTCAGTGCGCCATAACACCTCCCCGAGCGTTGCGTTTCCCACACCCAGTCGTTCTGTGGATCCCCTCCGCGCCAGCTCTGGCTTCCTGTGCATCGACACATCTGAGATATGCGTTCACCATCTAGACCCTCAACTTGAATCTTAATACCATAGTAAATACAGAGCTCCATTGCGTGCAGTGGTGTATCCGATATATGCCTCTTCTTACGACTCTTATGCTTGATAAACTCCCGTGTGCCGCTGTATATTGCCACGCGGTGCATTGCATCTTGCGTATTGTCGAGTAATGCTCAGAAGTCTTTGATCATAGCGTCAGGATGCTTTCCATCACGGCGGCTTTGGGGTCCCATGAATTCGGGCTTCGCATATGACTGGGGGCTCAGGGGGGCAGCCAGATCAGCACCAGAAGGGAGGACTTAGCATGTGGCAGCG
>Ga0307512_10000679_pt1 | contig 50308 bp, 42 predicted proteins | sample 14_EM_MG_FD_200267 | JGI IMG/M metagenome (GOLD analysis project Ga0307512, IMG submission 200267) | Populus trichocarpa ectomycorrhiza microbial communities from riparian zone in the Pacific Northwest, United States - 14_EM | ecosystem: Host-associated > Plants > Roots > Unclassified | place...
GGAGTGCCGAAAGATAGGCAGTATGGAGTGCTGAATGAAATTTCAAAGCACCAATCCAGACTGAGGAGCGCCGATGAGGATTGAGGAGCCCCTATTACAGCGCAGGAGGACCATGGGGGGGGGGGGTATGAAGCAGCCCGCAATGTGTAATTGATGAGTGCAGTAGCTTCTGCAGTAATACAATCTAACACACATCAGCAAAAAACATTTCCGTCCGGGCGGAATGGCTCCGTCAGAGTGGATGCACTCTGTCAGAGCCGTCAGAGACACCCCGGTGCCGGATTACTCCGCGCCCTGCGTCAATACCACGCGTCACGTCGCATATCACCCTCTGATCGCCGCTTCGCCGTCTCTTCTCCCTCTGTCGGTCTATACGAAATACACACTCTATCTTTCCCATCCTTCGATCTCAGTCGCTCTTTCTACGATTTCGTGAATCTACGCAATTGTGTGGATCCTCACGGCCGGGTGGTATCATATCTTCTCACCCTCATCCTACGCTCCTTGAGCCAGGTTGACTCTTGATCATGGCATGGAGATAGAGAGGGATGACTTGACTTCGTGGTCTTAGGTGATGGTAGAGGAGATGGGATAAATCATCATGAGAAACTGGAACTTAAGAGAATTTCGTGTGCGAGTCAATTTACGATCGCCGATATGGCAGGTACAAGTCCCGATCCAGCGTGTAATAACACCGATACGAGGTCTTCCCAACCCAAACAGGCAAGTCGTCCCCCTGATTCCTCATATCCGCTCGTATCCTCCACATCCTTCTCATCTTCATCCCACATCTCTCTCCCTCTCATCCACATCTCAACCATCATCGCAGAACACAAAGTCAAGTCATCCCTCTCTATCTCTCCATGGCATGATCATGAGTTGACACCGAGTACAGCATACACTGAGTACAGCACTCAAAGATTGTTTGTCTTCCCTTCATTCTGATGATTACGAGTTGACCCCTGAATGTAGTTTCAGCTTCCGGCGTGCCTCCATACACGATCGACCGCCGTCAGCTAGCTCTCCAGGAGAGCTCAATGGTCAAGTGACCTTGTCAAATTCCCACGGTTGCGAGTTGACTAACTGATGAAATACAGTCTCAGCGCCCGGCGCGCCGTTCAGTGACCGCCTCCAAGTACTCGGCCAATCTCTCTCGATCACGGCCTCGAAGTGTATATCCCAACTCGCTCGATTACGGCCTACAAGTGCATCTCTCGACTCGCTCAATCAAGTCCTCCAAGTACATCGTTAATGAGCGACGGCAGGTTTACGGAGATACAGGGGTAATGGAGGTGGACGTTCAGTCGATTGTCATCTTCAGGCGCACCTCAAATTGCTTACAATCACCGCGTGCTGCCAGTCCTGATATACCATGTGTTGATAGGTAGCATAGGTACATAGATGAGAATACAAACTGAATGCATAAGTTTTGAAAATCGTTGAACGATAAGTAGTAGCTATGATTTCCAGGCGCTCCAGCAGCATTCCCAAAGAAGCGGCGGCCGGAGAAAGGCAGAAAGATCGCCAGGCGTTGTGTGAACGGCTTCAGGATAACTGCAAAGTGTGTAACACACTTGTCGTTCTGATGTGCGTATACGTCACCGAACAGTAAAGGAGGCATGTGTGCAACGCTACCCGTCGCTTGGGCGACGGGTAGCGTGTAATTCACTGTCACAGGGTACGAGGTTCCGTCAGAGCCGTCAGAGCTGTCCGGAACACCCGGGTGTTTCTGACGGAAACTATGGTTGTTGCTGATGCAGTGGGAAGGCAAATTTTACCTTGATATTCATCTTGAGAAAACATAACTGTAACCTTCTTTCCAGTGGCATACTCAGAAAGCATACAATGAATAGGTGTGGCCACAAACACTAACGTCTGTGGTGCGAGAGGATGAAAGAACTGCGATGTGGAGGCTGTCGCCCCAAGCCATTGGCAGTGAAGGAAACCTGATGGTAGATCAAGTCAAGGACTTCCAGCCACGTGAACCATGACTTCTTATCATCGATGACCTTCGAGTGACAATCATCGTCCAACAGGAGCTCCATAAGATGGATTTGAAGCTCAGTCCCTGATTCAAAATCCAACCGGTAACTACTGACAATAGTTCAACCAGCTCCATCTGCCAAACGCCCTTGAATGGTACTAATCTTTAGTTTTAACTATGTATATTTCTGGGGTTTAGAATCATCATAAGTCCAATCGAGGAGCAGGACACAGAGTAGAAAACAAAGAGAGCACTTACAGCATATTGGGTTTGCGGATCAATTTTAAGAGATGGACCACAGGGCAATTGACACACAGATGGTGTACCTACAGGAGCACCTGCCAATGCCCGCTGACGATCCTGGGCTTCAATGGCTACACGCCAAACTTCGTCAACCATCGGGTACTTCTGATCGGAAATGACTGGCCAGCGAGTCATTGTCAATACGATTGCCTCCATGAACCGTTTCACTACCTCAAATGTAGCCTTCAGGTGTTGAGGAACGTTGTGATCACCACCGGCCTTTAGTTGAGGAACACTCTGGTCTCCACCAGCCTTTGGAGGCAGGAGAGCATGGGCGGGTATAATGTCAGACTCGCGCAATATGTTGAGTGTTGACTTTTGGCGTTTGAGCAATGCTGGTGCAATGGCCCCGGCTGGATGTCGAAGATTCAGAAGTGAAGTGCAGGCAATGACAGTATCGGCACGGTTCCGTTTCTTTGGCAGTGGATCCTTTGTCATTCTTAATGTCATATCTCCGCTCGCCTGCTCTAGATGTTGGACCTGCTGCCAGTTGTTCAAATCGTCTTCTTCGAGATCGGATGACATGGTGGACTCTCCAGGGTCGTCAATGTCGACATCGCTGATCTCCCAATTGGTATCGTCATCATCCTACTTCATCAGAATTTTAGCACGGACATTAGCTATCTCTAACACTATACACAAAGGCTGGGTTGGAGTTCAAACATTTGATCGGCAATGAAAATTGGCTGACTTCCTGAATGCATGTGCAAGTCCGCTCTCAAGGTGTGCTTCCTGATTCTTCTGTGAATGGTGAATCCTCACCTCGCTGGCCGTAGGTTTCATGTTGATGAAGTGAAGTCGGAGAATGTAGACAGAAGTGTATAAGAGAAAATATAGTATGAAGTTTAATAGAATGACAGGAAAATAGGGCAACAAAGTAAATGCGGTCGAGGAGGATGTAATTCGAGGCATGCCTGGAAAAGGTGACGCTCGGCCGAGGAGGATGCAATTCAAGGCATGCCTGGAAAGAGTCCGGAAGACAGTGTCGGCAGTTCATATTTATATTTTCGGTGCGAGTTGTGTGTTGTGATTTCGGATGCGTGAGGTGTGGTGGATTGCATGGATTCTTCATACCCCCAATTCCCGAATGTTAGCACTCCTATCCAAGTACGCTATTAATGCAAGAATAGAAGGTTGGTTTATGCCAACATACCTAGAATTGGAACTGGAGACACCTGAAGATCTCGACACACCTGTAGAACTCGAGACATTAACATCGTTGTATCACTAACCATCTAGCAGGGCCTGACATCTGTGGAATACTGAGAAATTGGTTGATCATGATCGCCCCTGCATATGACTCTGCAGAAGGTAGTTCATTATGCCTCCAGTTCGAGCATCTGAGAGGTGACCGCGTGGCACAGAATTGTTGGTATATTGAACAATCTTGCAGGAATTGGACGGAGGATAGAGTTGGGACCTTCATGAGAGGCAATAGTTGAAGTTACATGGGTTCAAACTGAGTATGTTGCTGATAGTGGATAAACATGGATCTCCGAATGCGGTATACCAGTCGGAAGAACATCCTAGTTTGATTATATCCTGTAGTTTTAGGATTTTGCAGCAAAGTTAGCGGTCCATTAGGCAATATCGTGTGCAGAACTTCACTTTCAGCGGTCTGGGTCTGCTGAAGCCACACTATGTATGCAGTCAGTGTCAGAGAGGACGGAGAATTTGGGTTCACAAAGAAGAGATTCAACATAGAGGGAGAACAGTAAAGGTACGGAAGTGTCAGAGGTAATATAATTGATTCCGGTTCTCGTCAATGCCAAAATTGCTAGAGGATGGGTCATAAATTGTCACTCACATTGAGTTGTTGCACATAATATCTTGTAAATACTGCATCATATAATCACAAACTCATTATGAGTCTCAATGCTACAATGTTGACTTAACATAAATATTGGGGTTCCAAGTAGTGCATAAGAACGATATGAATGGGTCATGAGGCTTCATCTGACAGCGGCAAGACCAATAACTGCATGCAGTTCCGGTCAATTGAGGTGCCGCTAGCATTGAATTGGCATGCAGGATACAATCTAATGGCTGCGATTGTACGTTTGCCTTACTTTGACAGTTACTTGTACTCCCAGAAACTGCCTTTTCTTTACTCGAGCCTTCATCACGAGTTGTTCTTCATGCAAACTTGGAATTGGACGTTGGCGAAAATCAGATATCATCTGTTTATGTTTTGTCACGAACTTCAGGCGTTCAAGATACGCGGTGGGCGGGAGCTTGCCGGTCACCAATTGAGCCACTGAGTAGAAACTGGCCTTCAGATTCTATCTCTTCGAGCTCTCTTGATTTAAATCGGTTCACACAATCGATTTTAAGATACGGGTTCTTGGCGGCCCAAACATACCAGTTAGTCAAAATGAAGTTAAGTCTACATTAGAAGAGTTGTGAATTTAAGCCTACTTGACAAAGTGTGGTATACCAGTGAGTGGGAGTTGCCGGTCATCTGCAGAATCGCTGAACAGAAGCTGTCAGTTGAGGTTCACTTTCTCACGATGCAGCTCGATTATAAAGCCCAAATGACAGAAGCTATTGTAGGATCTTGGAAATGTACGGTCCGAACATACTTCTTAGTCAAAATCCAGTTATATGTGGTTACTTATGACCCAGGGCTGTCTATCTACGGTAAGCGTGGGGCAGACACCTTCCTCCAATGGATAGGTTGACATGGAGCATGACAGTTATGGCATTTAAGCTGCAGCCTTCACTTACCGATCAAACATACTGGATTCAGAAAATACGCTGGGGCTGAGCGGGATGAGCCGCGCCTGCACCTAAACATTTAGTGTCTGACAGATGACACTCTGTGTGCTGGCCACCCCAGATTCGAATTTAATCGAAAGTGGGTATACACGGTTCAGAGGCGTGCCGGGAGTGGAATCATATGTGAATACTGAGTGCCTGCAGGACGAAATTGGCCTCTGAATAGAATATGCGTGCAGTGTCAAATCTGAGACCATCACACTCGACAGGAGAGTGGATCTGAGGTGCGCCTGAACTTCATTTGTGAGAGAGGCAATACTTGGCTCTATTCTTCGGGTAAGCCTGAAATACGGCCGCTGTGTCCTACAATAAGATACATCAACTCGATATGGCTTCGACAGTCTTTCTATCCCTTGATGATTTATGATATACTGTGCTGGATCTGTCTCAGGCGAGTCAAGAGGTTGATAGCGATTCTCCTGTGCAATTGACTGTAAGTTATTCAGCATTGTTGATTCTGGGAATATCCTGAATCCTTTCGCAATTGTAGTCTGGTGCGCCTGAAATATACAAAAACAAATAATTTCAATCACACTTGGAGGTTCAGGTGCACCTGATAACTCAAATCTCGTTCGCAGATTTCGGTATCACAATCCCACATGGATAGTATACAATGCAGTTGATATGCAAATGCAGCCTCTACAGATTGACAAAGAGAAATGTACGGCACCACGGAATTTGACTAAGTCGACCACTAATCTGGCGCACCTGCTTTTCATCACCTATTTGATCATCCAAATGAGGCTACGTTACAGTTTACCCGATATATGTTTATCAATGACATCATCTCATAATTATCACTGTAATCAACTAACACGAGATGGAATCGAGCTCTAACCAATACCCCTCATGAGAACATGTTTCTCCATACCATTTGACTATTTTGCATCAGTTGGTGAGATTGTGTTGGTTGAATGCTTAAAGAGGGGTACCTTGATTACACTGCCCAGATGATTATCATTCATCGTCCCCACCTGAGAGCACGATGTCTCCTTGCTCCGTAAGCTGCTTGGCATTGTCTTCCTGACACTGCAGAATCCGGAATATCGTCAAAGTCTTGACGTTTGGTCCCCTCTTCAGGCCATGCGAGACTTTCATTCGTGCCACTCCAGACAGCTGGTGGAGATCACTTGCTCGGTTTTCATAACCAGTTGGTCCTGTATAGTGTTGGCAACGGGTCCGGGGAACCAGCCAGTTGTCCGGGTTCGCACCGGAAAAATGGTTCGGGTCGGCTCCGGAACTGTCCAAAAACCCGACCCTTAGGGTCTTGGTGGGCCACACACGAACCCGTACCTGTCAACCCACGGCTTTTGGTGGGTTTCGCTAGACCCGTCGGTTCCAATCTCCGGTTCTGTCTTTCAGGTTTTTCTATCTATAGTCGCATTTAGATACCCTACTGCTAGTCACAAAATGTTAACTTTTGCACCCGATTGTCCTTTTCGGATGAATTGACTGCCTTTATAACTGAAAACAAGTGACACACGCTTTATGCCCCATCCTGAATATGATACTCATCGACGCATCAATGATTGTTGGTGTTGCTTCATGAGTAATCTAGGTGGCGATTGGATGCAAATGATCATAAATGAGGTATTGGCCGTATTTCAAAGCAAAAGAGATACTAACACACTCCCAGCCACATTCTGAAAATGAGCGTCAACAGAGCGTCAACGATTTTGTGTCTTGTGAGGAAGGTAATTGTAAAGTGACTTGTCCGTTGTTATGCATAACCGATGTATTGCTTGCCTTTACAGGCCCAAGAGAAAGCGACACGCTCCCTGCCCAATTTTGAAAATGAGCATCAACAGAGCCTCAACAATTTTCAGCGTTGCATGATGGTTAATCAAAGTGCGAGATGGCCGCTAATGGCTATATATGGAGTTTTGACCGGTTTCATATACTGAAATGTTCAGGATCATTGAGTTGCAGCATTGAAAACGAATCAAGTTGTGATTGTCCGGGAGGTTGTCGCAAGACCACCTCTTGCTTATTAGCCTATAAAGGCTGCCAAAACCTTGTTTATAGATGTCTGCGATCCGTTGACGCTCGGTTGACGCTCATTTCAGAATGTGGCAGGGAGCGAGCTACTTTGTTTTTTGCCGAAAAAGGCGGCTAATACAATGATTATAGATAACAACAATCAATTCACATTATATTAACCTGACTTACAGGACGAAAAATCATTGATGCTCCATTGACACCCATTCTGCCACTGGCATTGCCGCATTTCGCAACCATTCAATTTGGCATAGAACATCAATTACTGTGTTTTGGCAGTCGTTCTATCCTCTTCATGTATGTTTTCCTTTATCACTACATTGTTCTTTAATTGTGCATATAAAAATATCCTTTAAAATATACTTTAAAGTGTCCGCTAATTGTAGATAATGATAATACTCAAAAATCCCGTTCCTTTCAATCAATGATCATCTTCACCCTCAGATTCGCTCAAAAGGCTGTTGTCATCTTCAAATTCAATGTCAGCGCTATTTCCATGCAGCAGATAGTGTACTCAGCAAATCTGGAATAAATGGTGTATCGCACTTGCTATCCTTAGCATATGCATTATGATTGAAAAATTGAGTGTTTGGAAATGGAGAATGTAAATACACACACTTGGATGGCATACCTTCAATATGATAATGTCCATTTCCACCAGCGTCAACTGGTGGCGCGGGTGGCGTTCCGGGCGCAGGTGGCCTTTCGGGCGATGGTGCCGCCAGTTGTGGTGGACGTGCGGCGGTTCCCTTGTGCCTCCAGCGTGTCTGCTGATCCCTAGCGGTACCATGTTGGCATGGAAGGCAGCCGGCCTTGTGATTTTTATAAACCATTGCCAGGTGTCTTTCTATCGCAGCCTTCACTTTCGTATGCCGAGGAAACTCAACTTCTCGCTTCTTCTCTTCTCGGACTTCCGCACAGGTTTACTTAAGTAGTTATTGCGTTTCCTCAATTGCGGCGCGCGAAAACCCTCCTTTGACCATTTTCGCCATGTTCAAGGCGAGGCGCATGTCAGACTGTTCCAGCTGTACCCGACCTCCTTGCCTCACCATAGTAGCAGACATGTTGAAACCCTACAAGAAATTAGTTGCTGCTTGTAAATGGAAGATTTGGCTATTACCTCAACCATATACGACACCATAGCATCCTCTAGAGTCTTTAAAGCCTGTTTAGTCCACTCCCGGGGACCTTTATCCCGAAATTCGTCTGCGAATATCCCAAAGCTGACGACATCATGATGTTCAATTTCACGGACTTTATGGACAAAGGCCTTCGTCGACCAAGGAGGTCTGCCATTGCGGGCAGCGATAAATTGGTCACGGAGTTCTCCACGTACACCAGGTGTACATTATATTCTTAGTTGATCGGCGTCTATATCGATCTGCAGCTACTCACATCTGATTGCATGCTGCTACCTATTATTACTGCGTCCGATCTTATGTACGATTTTCAAATGTTCGTCCTGGGCCATATTTCAGGTGGCCGCAATTGCAGCGTCGCGGTGGACTAACTGGTGTCTGCATTGCTGCTGTGTCTCAGCCAGGGGCGCATGGGGTGAACCGCCCGTCGTGTGGCTCGATTCGGATTGTATCACACCGGGCTGAGGTGTTTGTGGAGCCATGACTTGCTGTTGTGGAAAAGGTGAGGAAGATCATAAAGAAAAGTGGAAAGTCCTGAGGAATATATAGTAAGCTACAGGTCACAAGGGAATGAATGACTGTCAACTTGCACATTCTACTCAAGGTATATCCTGCTAGCGATTGTTGCATATTGCAGGTGATTCCAACGGTCACGCGATTTGCAGTAAGTCGGTCCAATGATGTTTGTTTGTCCGTTTTCAGGGATACATTGAAGTGAATGACAGCTGATATCTCATGTTTGATAGATATAAAAAGGAAATTCTACAATGGAAAGGTCTTCTGGTGATGTTTGTCTCAACACATAGCGGGGATCTTACATGAAACAGAGGCTAACTATCATGTCATAATGTACGAATAGCGTCACTATTCCAACTCAAATGATGCTCACAATGCAGGTTGTGGTTTATTTGAGTTGATCAAACGTACGAACCTTGACATAAAAGACTCAGCTTGCCTCCATGTGGTCCATATTGGGCAACATCCAACATCTCGCGCAATAACAGGGTCAACTCACGATACAATGGTCAATGCTCCGAAAAAGAACTGTTCTCCACTTCCGGCAGGCAGATACGGCAAAGCGATAAAGATGTCCACACGTTGACGTTATCATGCAAATGATGGCAAGAGCGGCTTGGTGGCAGAAAGAGTCCGGGCATTGGGGGCATTGTGCAGCTTCCGATCCACAAAGAAGCTTTCGGTGGGGAAGAGACAGAAAATGCACTTTTGAAGCAACGACGAGACAGAGCAATGGATCAAGGATTATGTGGAGAGAGAGACCGCTTTGGCAAGAAAGCGAGTACAAGACGCAGAGACAGCGATTATGCAGGAGCTGAATGATATGACTACTGCTGAAAATGTGGGGGCGACAACCGGAAAGCCCGAAACAACGTTTGAAGAGATGTTGAATGCTATCGGAGACAGTCCGAGCGATCTTGCAAGTTCCGATGAAGAGCAGGATGGGGAAGACGAGCAATATGATGAAGAAGATACAGAGCTTGGCAAGCTGAGTGACGATGATGAACTTGGCTGGGTGATGGGCACAATCTCCAGAACACTACAGCACCGCTTGGAGAGTGTTCGGCAGAAGCAGATGAAGCTTGACGAATTGACCCAACAGGGTTGGGGGGATGCAGCCATGTACTTTCGTGAGAGGGATATGAAGTACGGGACTACTGAATGGAGAGTTCCGGCGGTCATTAAGCCCTAGATAGACACGACTGCAGCGACACCATCACCGACTACATTTGGCGAGCATATGCAGACTCTTGATATCGTCCGAGGACAATCGCTAATGACAGCAGTGACTTCTCGACCAGGAAGTAGTCAAATGAGGCTGGGTTCGGAGAAACCACAGTCACAGGAATTCATACCGGTTTCTTCGCCCGACGCGGCGACCGATTCGATGCCAATACAGGATTTGAAGCCTGTTGAACCCATAAGCATTTACCCATGCATGAAGCATTCCTAGTTAATCACCATATAGAAATCGGATATGGACGAATATATGGTGACAACACCCGCATCGCCGGAGGTATAGATAGACAAATAGTTAGTTTTGATGACCTATCTCTTGGGAAAGCAATGTGTGTACCTACTTTGCTAGGTGTCAGCTTTTTCCTGATTGCAGTGACTACATTGTGAGACATGATATTTCATGAGTCTGTGTGCAAGGGTCGTACGGGCCATGCGAATGTTCTAGACTGCAAATGTAGTTGATAGACGGCCAGCAAACTTGAAATTGACTTGCCTATTACGGCTACATCAGAAAGCAAAACTTTAAATAGAGACAGAATTTACTAACACAATTTAACTCAGTGATATCATTCAAGTCATTGGACGAGCGGACAGTGCGCAGTCTGAACCCTGATCAATGGCAGCCGTTATGCAGCATTAGTTCATGTATCTAACTGCATAAATCTCCGCTCAGACTTGCTGCACATGGTCGAGAATTTGAAAATTGCATGTGGTACGTCATGGGAATCGAGGAAACCGAGCTCGAAGAAGAAAGGTCAGGAAGTCGTGCGCTGTAAGTCCACAATTAGTCGATCGTTCTCTACGCCATAATATACCGGCTGAAACCGCAAAATCCCGAAGATGCTACATCATTTATCGGACTGATGATGCGTATAGTGGTGGCACAGATACTGAGAGGCCTCGATGGTTCTGGATACAAATGATTCTACCTAGAAACAGTATAACGGCTGTCAATAATGACGGTATGATTTTCAAGAAAAATGATTGCACACGGAATGACTGGTGGTAAGTCTCAAAGGTGAGCATCAACGGAGTGTCAACGATTTTTGTTTGATCTGTTTGGCAATCAAAATGTTGCATAGTCACATCAATCCAAAGAGGGATCATTGGCCGGCTTTAGATGCAAAAAGGCAAGCGAGATGATTGTTACCCCATCCCAGAAATGAGTGTCAACGGAGCGTCACCGATCTCTGGTCTTGAAACTTGGATAATGACTAGGCTGCGCGACAGCATTAAGCCATAATGATAGTGTTGGCCGCCTTTGTGGGCACAAAGGCCAGTGACCATATCGCTACCACCTCCTAAAATGTAGCGTCAACGGAGCCTCAACGATTTTTGGTCTCACATCATGGATTATTCAAGGGCCATGCAATGGCATACACCCATAGTCCTCAAAGTGGCCGCCTTTCTAGGCAAAAATGCTACTGACAATATCACTACCACCTCCCAAAAATGAGCGTCAACTGAGCCTCAACAATTTCTAGTCATGCATCGTGAATAATTCAAGGGCCGTGCAACAGCATACTCCCATAATCGTACTATTGGATGCCTTTCTAGGCAAAAATGCTAGTGACGATATCACTACAACTTCCTAAAAATGAGTGTCAACGGAGCGTCAACGATTTTTGGTCTCTCATCATGGATCATTCGGGGGCCGTGCTACGGCATACACACATATTCCGAATATTGGCCGCCTCTCTAGGCGAAAATACTAGTGACGATATCGCTGCCACCCCCTACAAATGAGCGTCAACGGAGCGTCAACGATTTTTGGTCTCGCATCATGGATAATTCAAGGGCCGTGAAATGGCATACTCCCATAATCATAATATTGGCCGCCTTTCTAGTCAAAAATGCTACTGCCAATATCACTACCACCTCCTACAAATGAGCATCAATGGAGCGTCGAAGATTTTTGGACTTGCATCCTGGATGAGCAGACAGCAATGCAACGGCTTTGACCCATAATCATACAATGGGCTGCCTGTATGGGCAAAATGCTAATGATGATATTACATCCGTCTCGTCTTTGTATGTCCTTGTATTCAACTTCTCAAATATGTATGCGATGTCTCACAGGTCTCACTTTTTCCTTGCTTGGAGCTCTAAAGTCAATATTTGAGAACCAGCGTTCTACGTGACTATAACGTATTCTATGAGAGGTACTCAGATCGAATTACCCAGAGTTCAATGTCTTACTGCGATGTCAGATACAAAATCTCTCAATACCTCGTTGTTAGAGGTCATGATATCTTCAAAAAATGAACATGTCTTGATTCGTGATTTGAGCGACCATACATTGCAAATGATTTTCGATGCTTCGTGGGCTTCAATGAATGTAGGCTCGAAGCGGCCTGAGGCTTGGAATCACTGTAGACATGCACCATCGTGCAGATTCTATTTACACTGAGGAATTGAGGAGACTGGCAGCCACGGCATTATATGTATCGTTTGTCATCAAGTTCTTCGCCATCCATCAGAACATGGGACAAACTCAATGGGCAAACACTTGCTGGCAAAAGCGCATATCACAAAGTTGAACGAATTAAAAGTGTCAGAATTGACCGAATTGCCTAGTTCAACGGTCGATGAAACAGCTTTGGCCATGCTCAAGCAGCAAGGAAGTCGAGGTATTCCGAATGTTAGTTCGCAAAGGAAATTCCAATGTACCTTTCAGGTATTATGTATACAACTGAATTGACAGACAAAACGCTCTAAACTGGCAGAAAAGGACATTCAAACTGCCAAATTTGACCAAGACACCTGGAATCACTACCTCATGTTAGGTTATGTTTCGACTCATATTCCATGGAATGCGATATCTAACATCCAGCTACGACGGCCATACAAAGCATTAAGAAACGATTTGGTGTTACAGTCAGCCAGCACCCTGAGTAATATTTGCCGGAGGGAATATACACTGACAGTGGATGCAATTCAGAAGCAACTGCCATCAAGAAACAAAGTCAGTTTAGCATTAGACGGATGGACATCGAAGAGCAAATTTGCAATGATGTCGGTCATTGCCTATTATATGGATAGAAATTGGGCATTGCGAGAAGCACAACTGGCGTTCGATGAGGTTGATAGCCCATTCTTTTCCTATTTCGAAAGCTCATCAAGGATTACAGGTCAAGGGTCAGCATACGGGAGCACGGCTAGCTGGACATTTGAAGGAAGTCCTTCACTGTTTTGAGCTGACTGACAGCCGTTTGCTTGGAATTACAACTGACAACGCTTCCTCAAATTACTCGATGACTCGCAAACTGCAAACTACCTTTGTGGCCTCCGGAATCGAGTGGCCCGCATTGAGAAACCACATACCATGCATGGCACATGTCATTCAGCTTGCTTTGGGTACATTCATGAGCACTCTAGGTGTAAAAGGCCGCACCAAGTCTTGGGAAGCCCATGAGCGCGATCAGCAATTTGGAGAGAATGAAAGCACAGTCATTGAGAAGAGACGAAGACTTCGGAAGGAAGGCAATGTGGGAATCAACACGGTGTCGGCCATGAGGCAAGGTTTAGCAAAGATAATTCAGAAAATACGTATTTCAACATATTTTGAAAGTGCTGAAACTGACATTTATATAGCAGAGAATACTTGCTGTATTGATTACGCTGACACCTGGTCGTCGAAATGAGTTCATTGACTATCAAAAAACAAAAGTCCGGAACGCAGTACTACCCATTATGGTTGTGAAGATACATTGGAACTCGACACTGGAGTTGCTCGAGCGCGCCTACCGATTACGTGAATTCACACGCGAGTGGCTTAAAAACCCAACATACAGCTATTACCAGCCACTCTTCACTACACAGGATGAGTGGAGTATTGCCAAGTATGTCAAGGAGATTTTACGCACATTCCAGTACTGGACCCTGTGGATGTCGAAACGGCATACTGTTACTCTGCATCACGTCATTACTGTCTTCCAAGACATCGTTGAACACATGGATGGTGTATTGCAAGCTTTGGCCTAGAAGAAGACACCGTGGAAGGAAGACTTATTCTTTGCAGTGAAGTTTGCGCGGCAAAAGCTGTTCAAATATTATACTGAAGCGACTCCAACGACTGGTATGCTTCTCATTTCTGCACACAGTCTTGATCATTTCTGGAAGCTGCGATCGTTTAGGATGTGGGACAAGGGAATGGATATTAATTCTGAAGATGAGACTTCTTATACTACCGAATACCAGGAGGCCTTTCTGCAGTATGTGGACAACAAATACTGCACCAAACTGAGATGTTTGCCGTTCACTAAATCCGATAACTTACCGAACAACAATCTCAGCTTCTCCACAATGGCTTCTAGATCTGCTCAATCTTCTTATGATCCATATGATTTGTCCAGTGATGATGAAGAATACCTGATGCCTAACGATGTGGCAGAGATGACACCCGGACGAAGCGATCGTGCAGCACGCTTATTCACAGCCGCAATGCTCAATTTGAATTCACCACCTCAATTCCCACAGAACTGGGGGCAAATCGATCCGAATCGTAATGATTACTACTCTGACCAAATGGAGATTAGTAGAACATTTTGGTTACCGGATGTCACCGACTGGGGGCGGCAGAAGGAAGAAACGCACTCAAAGTTCACCGATCTCTCCAATGTGGCTCGCGACATATTCTCTATCATACCTCACGGTGTCAGAGTGGCGGCCAGTTTTTCCCTTGGGCGAGATGTGATCGGGTGGAGGCAGACGAAAACCACAGGCGAGATTCTTCGCGAACAAGTTGTAGTAAGGCAGTTCACTCGAGCCAAAAACGGATTACTGGCCGGCGATGACCCGGTATCGGATTCTCGCAGCACTGATAACGACATGGAGATGAAGAGAGAACAGGAGGAAAAGAAGTTGCATCGGATGGCCAAGGTCCTTGACTTTTTGGAGATGGGGCAGGGTAGCCAAAACCTATGAGCTACACAGAAGGAATCTCACGCTCAAAATAAACAAATGACAGCCTTAGGATACATTCCAGATACTGAGGAGATTGTCAAAGCGTCCTGGTCAAACTTTCAACATGATGGTGGGACTGCATTTAAATTGTTGGAAAAATCAACTGTGCCACCAGCTTTGTCTGCATTGGACGTCCCTGGAGGACGAACGCAAGTATTAAATGTCCCCGGAATCAAACGAATCAACTGCCATCCTGCCGAAAGTGATGAGGATAGCTCCCCTGATAGCATTTCAGACACCGAAATTTGGCTTAACTGGAATGGGGACTAGTATAATCCAAACGACAGCAAAGACAACTGGGAGGCAGACGATGAATCAGATATGGAACTGGACAACAACAGTGAGGATTCAGAGACCCCGGAGCAGCGGAATGTGAATGCCACAGTGAATGTTCTTGGATTGATTCGGCCTATACGACGATCCAAGAAGAAGGTTGAAAAGGCGTTGATGATGGTCAGTATAATGGAAACGAGAAGGAATAAGGTGATCAAGGAAAAGTAGGACAGAATGCGTCAATGTATTCTCACCATGTTCATTATGTAATTTGACCAAGCATTTTATTCAGAGATATATTATGGATGAATATTGACCAGTCGTGTGAGAAGATTGGTCAATGAACAAAGCTATAGCAGGCAGTATACATTATATGGCAAGATATATAAATTTTAACCAGATGAGAGCGACTACTGTTGGAATATTTCTCGGCTCGGCTATGCCATAGAGCCAAGTCCTGATCACGCTGAAAGGCATCAACGAAGTTCAAATGTTTATAATTGCAATTATTATCGGCAGCAGATCTTGACTACACAGTGCATTGAAATGAACGTCAACGGGGGGTCAACGATTTTTAGTCTTGTCAGTACAGTAATTTTAAGGTGACGTGGTCGGTGCTATCCATAACCATCACACTGGAAGCCTTTCTTGGCAATAGAGTAAACGACACGATCACTGCCCCATTCTGAAAATGAGCTTCAACGGAGTGTCAATGATTTTTGGCTGTGCATCTTGGGTAACCCAAGTGGTGATTGGTTGCAGCCATTCATAAATGAGGTATTGGCTGCCTTCCAAGTCAAAAATTATAGAATCAGGCTCCCTGCCCCATCCTGAAAATGAGCGTCAACAGAGCATCAACGATTTTTAGTCTTCTACATACGGTAATTGAACAGTGACCTGGTCGCTGCTATCTATAACCAACTTAATGGCAGTCTTCCTTGGCAGCACAGTATAGTACATGGTTACTGCCCCATTCCAAAAATGAGCGTCAACGGAGCGTCAACGATTTTTGGCTGTGCGTCATGTGTAACCTAAGTGGCAATCAGTTGCAGCCATTCATAAACAAGGTATTGGCTGCCTTTCACGTTAGAAATCATACCGACACGCGTCCTGTCCCATCCTGAAAATGAGTGTCAATGGAGTGTCAAAGATTTTTGGTGTTGGATCTTGTGTAATCTAAGTGTCGCAATGTGGTAATAATTCATAGACGGCGTCCTGACAGCCTGTTCATTTGAAACAGTGCAAGACACATACGTTACCTCATCATGCAACTGAGTGTCAACGGACCGTCAACAATATCTGGTCATGCATATTTTGTAATCACGGCTTTGTGCGGATAAAGAAGCTCATAACTGAACTATTGACTGCCTCTTTAGCCAACAATGCAACGTATAAAAGAAAAAACACGTATTCCAAAATACTCAATGTCGCAGATTGCAAAACATGCAAAAAGAGATTATTGGCTGTAAAATACCTCATTTTGATAATATACACTTATCCAACTGCAAAAACAAGAACATTATATAAATCTACAGATGGACCCGCTGGGCGACCCGCTTACAACCTGCCAAAGTCAGAAGGGTCGTGAGATTTGGATCGAACCAGACCCGAATTGATGGTTTCGGTGTATGGACAACCCGGACCGCCAATTTGACAATGGTTCAGTTCTGAGCCAGACCCGCACCCGAAGTGACGGTCCGGAACCCTTGCTAACACTAGTCATATCACAAATTTATCATATCTGCCTGTAACATCCATATCATTCCCATTTTCATCCCCTGTCTCTCTTTCTCGTCCTCAACTCTACCATCATTGCAGAACACAAAGTAAAGTCATCACTCTGTCTCTCCATGTCATGATTATGTGCTAACACCAAGTGCTGCATACACTGGGACTCAGGCATACACTGAGTACAGCATACACCGGGTACAGCATCCACTGAGTATAGCATACACTGAGTACAGCATCCACCCATGAGTGTTGGTCTTCGATTCATTCTCACAATTTCAAGTTGACCACTGAATGTTGCTTCACCTTCCAGAGTGCCTCCCTGCAAGACTGACCGCCACCGGCCAGCTCTCCATGAGAGCTGAAAGGTAAAGTTTCCTGGTCACGTTCCCACAGTTGTGAGATAACTACATGATGAATAGAGACTCTGTACCCAGCTGGCCTCCCATTGACTGCCCCCAAGTACTGCTCCAACCTCGATCGATTATGGCCTCCAAGTGCCTCTCCACACACCCTCGATCACAGCCGCAGAGTGCATCTCTAAGTTCACTCAATCGCAGCCTCCCAGTGTATAACCAAACTTGCTCCATCACTGTATCCAAGTTCAAACAGACTTGGTCTCCCGGTGCTTCTCCAAACTCGCTCGATCACAGCCTCGAAGTTTGAATGATCATCCCCTCCAAGGCAATCTCCAAAGTAACTAATTCATGGCCTCCTAGGGCATCTCCAAACTGGCTCGATCATGGCCTCCAAGTGCATCTCTCAGTTCCCACCATATCGGCCGCCAAGTGTGTCTCTGGGATCACTCGATTGTCATATTCAGGCCCACCTCAAATTCCTCTTAAACACCGCCTGCAGCGAGCCCAGATATACCCTGTGTAGATAGATACATAGGTACATAGACGAGAATACAAACTGAATGCATAAGTTTTAGAAATCATGCATGATAAGTAGTAGCTATGATATCCAGGCACACCAGCAGCGTTCCCAAACAAGTTGTTTTTCCCTGACTGCTCTACAGAGATTTGAGGTGCTCCTAGGCTTTGTTGCCGGCAATCCCTGATGCTCCCCTGATTATCACTCAACCTCCTGGTCCTTGCACAGTTGTAGCCAGCGCTCCCGGCTGCACCTGAAGGCCGCTGGGTCGGTCTGGTCAACGCTTGGATTTGACCACCCTGGGATTCTGGTCCGACAACTCTCAAACACTCCCAGAGGCTCCCAGTGACATAGTTACATTTAGCTGATGGACAAAGCACTAAATGCTGCTGATAGGCACTTCTGACCAGACTTCTTGGGGCCGGAGGTGCTCAAGCAAGGGGTATCGAGCAAGAGGCTAAGTGTTTCCAAGTAGCTCTAGGCACAATTGATTGTTTGGTAGGAGCTTCAGGCAAAGGTCTATCTTTGTTTTCTTTACAGTTCAGTACTTATGGTCATGATTCCACATGAGAGGGGTGTGGGGACTGATTTGAGTGGGGCCATAATGTGGGTTGGTTTAGGATTGTACATGATGGAGCTGCATGACTTTAGTTCTTCTGTACCTGCCAATTAGTCTTAGACAAAATCAGTTAGTATAGGTCAATGGAGAGATTCAGCACAGTAGATATGGTACAACAACTGACAGCAGGGGAAAGCTCTTAGGTCCATCATAGCTGCCTTGGGGAAATTCATATCCTTGCCACAGAACCTTATAACACAGAATATCTTGGCTTCAAAAGGTACATCCTTCTGAACGTGTCATATTGTATGGAAGTGCTGGACGAACAGGACAGCAACTGGATATAATTGCTGGGATGGAGTGTAAGAAAACCATGAAGGTAGCTACAATTAATTGGTGGGTTCTCCAAATGGACCTTTTTCATTCGATGGATTTTGAGCATTATTATCTAATTATCCCAGATGGTCTTCTGGGCTGTGTTGCAAGCAAAACAAGTGTGCTGTTGGAGCCATATTTGCTGTCTCCATTTGGGATGCATTTGTGGACTAAGTGTATTGATACAGCCATAATCTGATATAGTGGCATTTTAGAGTGCACTATAATCCAGGAAATCATTGTGTATTTTGCAGATTGCAGTGGCTTTCTGCAGAATGAATGGGTTTTATATCCCTTTTCTGTTTCATAAGCAATGGTACTTTGCTATGCCTTTGATTCATAAAACTCTAATCAGAAAAACAAACTTTAATCACCGCCAAACTTCCAATATCATATACTTACAGTGGTAAAATAGAATTTAGTACAGAACTGCTCCACTGTACCAGAAATGGCTCTTTAGAGGTTTTAGAAGAGATATGATATGATATCTCCAGAAGACCAACCAGAATCATATCAAGATACAGGGTAAGCTTGGCTGGGGATATTACTCATAATATCTGTGTGTACAATCTTGCAACTTCATTCAATTGGAGGCCAGTAACTGGAAGAACAGTACTGTTTGTTTCAATCAAGCTGATTGTTTAAAGTTCATTAGCTTTGCACGATCTGGACAGTTGTAAAGAATTGTTACAGAAGGATAAGTCCTACAAGCCAATCAGTTCTTGATAATTATTGAGTAGGCATTCAGCTAGCTTGCAATCTCATCGAATAATTTCATTATGAAAATCTAACTTCAATATCAGCCGATTAAGACTCAACCATTTCAATAACAGATAATGCGATATAATCCTATAGTTATATTGTGAGACTGATATTGGTGATTGCAGTAGCACTGGAAGATTACTATATACACAACTAGAATGCAGTGTTTGACAAATACAACTGAAGCTTCTCTGGTAATTATTTACAACAGGAGACATACAGGATAGAATGTAGATATTGAATAGCTTAAACATAAAACCAATTGTAATGTGACTTTGTTTTACCCCTCCCCCATATTTGGAACTGTGCAATGCAGCTGGAAAAGTGATATGCTAATCCAATCCAGCATACAATCGGCCAAATATCACAGAGACTTTGATAATGCCACAAATAATTACTCCCAGATTCAACATGGAGATTCATCAGAAGAATACTACCTACCACAGAGAATTCCCAACTATAGTTAACACATGCCAGAAATAGGTACCATACATTGTGCTCAAACAGAAATTAATCTATAAGAATCGACCAGAGGCTGACTATCAACAATATCTGCCAGTATCAATGGATGAAGTGCAATTTCGCACTCTGATTGTGCTCCCTAGAAGCTGGGATTGCCGCTAGTCATCATTGTCTTGCTCTAGTAGGTGCATTTGCATAGCCATCAACAAGCTACTTAACTAATAATACTATCATCGATGCTGTACCTGGCATATTGCAGCCTGCAGATTCTCACTCAGAAGAAGTAATGAAACCCTTGAAGTCCAATATAATGAATAGCCATAACACAACCAAAACTGGAAATTGCAGAAATGCTGTTACAGTGGAAATTACTAAAGTGAACATGTATGGCAATGTAACAAGATTGTATAATAAGTATTACAATTACACATAACAGTAGAATCCATGGTATCCTATTCAGTCTACCCATAACTTTCAATAGACTTATTTATTTATCCACCTAACAAAAATATGAAAAAATCCACATCTGAAATGTGGACTGGATAACATTAAAGCAGAATCATTCCAATCTGCAGATGCTCTGTGCAAGCTCCCCTCTGAATTCAGTTTTGGACTTGAAGATAATAGTTGGATGGAAGATAATTGACATATTTTTTCAATATTATTCTACTGCAATATTTTCAGATGAATTGGATTCAGGTTGGCACATCTCTCATATAAGGGACACCTTGACGTGAAATCAGAATACTATACTTACTCAAATTGACATCGAACATGCTGCAAGATGGATATATGCAGTTGGTAGTGCGAGACACTTGATTAACTTCCGGCTTGGGCAATAATTGTATATCTTATTTGTGTATTTGACATGACTTACTTGACCAGGTTTTGGGAAATCAGCCTACCTGGCTGCTGTATCAGACTATTGGCAATGTTCAAAATGATATCTAGTACACACTTGAATCTCATATCTGTGTAATCACTAGGCTAATCCCAAATCCTCCAAAGGGTGCCAAACCCACAGAGGAGGCAAAGCATCACCCAGTTGGAACTGTGCAGTCCACACTCAGTAATTTTAACATTACTGGGCCAGGGTTAACATATGACTCTGCTGGTGGATTCTGGTAATGATGTTACATAGTTTTGGGTGTCTATACCAGGGACTATCAGGACCCTATCAAGAGGATTATAGTTTTATATTATACATGTTGGATATGAGCCATTCCTTAAGGTGTGCCAATGGGTCATTCAACTCTGTGACCTCTTTACAAGTAAAGAGAAATGAATATTGTCTGGAAGTTTTGAGTGGAAACAAAAATTGATGATTTATACATTTAAGATATGTACACTATCTGTAACAAGTTGTGACAATATGCTATCAATGATAACTATTGTCTATGGAAGTTTGATGAATTGTACCAGGTACTTCTGAGATTAGTTATAAATTTATTATATTGACTGCTCAAATATTAGAAAGCTGGAAATATCAAAGATCAATTTGATAATTGATTTACATTAGTCCCAAGAAATTTTGGACTCCAATTCTTCTCTATACCATTCAATGTTGTTTGCAGGGACATCTGGAAGTGAAATAAAATCTATGAAATGTTCAAAACACTTGAAGTGAGTTGTACTACAATTGTTATCTGCTGTAAGAATGATGGGAAAAGTAAAACAGACACAGCATCTGATAATGCAGTAAAGGGTACTGTGCCAGTATTATGTGAATTCTCTCTGCCTGTTATTCAACAAAACCACTATGATTGATCCCTCAAACTACATAATGATACATTCCGACGATTTCACCTCAAGAACAGTACATTGAGAGTACAAAAAATGGCTAAGTCAGCTGAGACTGAAGTAAATCAACAGCTGGCATTGGAATCCCTTCAGGTTCAGGAACCAATGAATCCGACAATTGATACTTGAATCCAGGTTTTGTATACAGTGTTATGTGGGCTGTTACTATCAAATTCAGACAGCGTCATATACATCTAGTTACAGCTGAAATGGCATATAAGAAGAAATCAAATGCTAATTGACTGAAGACAATAGAGTAACTGTTTAAAGCAACTCCCAAGACAATACAGGGTATTTGAAAGCTGTTTAATAAAGTATTCCAATATCATGGGCAATAATTATCAAAGGAAGTTGAAATTAAGACAACTGGATACAGAAGTATATTAGCCAAATAACTTGTGCCAACAAAAATTGTGGTGAAAGAAGAGGTGAGCAGTATGGCATACATGACTTTCTGCAACCGTGATGAATATCAGCAATACTGGTTAGATACGAAAACTGGATCTATAATCTGGAATATTCCTGATCAGGAGCATGTTTCTGATTAGTTTGAGAGAGAGTTATGTGACATCTCCTCAGATGAGTAGATGCGATTCAAATAGGATTTGTCCCTCAGCTTGTTTATTTTCAAAATATGGTGGGAGATAACAGACATGCCATCACTTCAAAGCACAATAATATAGTGTATAATATACTCTCAATATTACAGCATACTTTCCGTAAGGCATATTTCAGATTCAATTTGGTGAATCCATTCTGGTGATACATTTACAATACATAATGCAAAACATCGGCATATTCACAATGTGAAAAAGCTATATCAATCCACCATCTAAGACACTTCAGTTGGACATAGACTCAAGCATAATACCAGGTGTACTGTCACGGTTTGAGTTGCGAGAGATGGGTTGAAGGGTACATAGGCATAGTGTTAGAACAGCGGAAGGAATTAGTGTTACGGAAAAGTGGAGACGTTGAAAGACGCGGGAACGGCGTGAGGGTGTTGGGGGAAGGTGGTGGTATAATCTGTTATGATAAGGAAGAGGTTTGAGGTGTTGCGACGTCGGATGATGTGGCGTAGTTGTATTGTTAAGAGTTGTGTTGTTGGTGTGTAAGATCATGGTTGGATATTCGGAAGGTACATCGGAGCATGAGGAATGGTTAGATGGTGGCAGATGAAGTGTATTTAAAGAGAGGTTGTTTGGTGTTGGAGGATTTCCTTTTCTTCTCTCTTTACTCGTTCTCTTGTATAGCAAAGCAAGTACGATTTCGACCCAGCCATGATTCTTGCTCAATCTTGATTCCCTCGATACAAACTTCGAAGAGTCTTATTCTGATTACGATCCTATATTATTGTTACCAATATCACCTACGTCCGATCCTGCCCATTACACTAGAACGAGTCCCATATAACGTACCTGATATTGAATATACTGTCAACACTGTTTGACCCCTTGTTTTGATCTTGCTTGGTACTACTGCGAAGTTACCGATAGCTATATTTCAATTTGCTATTTGTGTAGCTGTGATCTTATGGAATTACATGTGCCTACACCCATCGAACAGTTGAAAGTACTGTAACGAACCCTGTTCTGTTACCTGTTGGGTATATCTCGGACCAAATCATTGGTGGTTCCACGTTTGCGACGATTGCGTTGACCAGTTACCACGGCTTACTGGATTTGATATCCGTCAGTACCCACATCGATCGCCATATTAGAATGTGAGAGTACCACAGTAACTGTACTTCCCGAATGCATTGGTTTGATCTTGGCGGAACCCTTTGTTCCTTGTCCGAACTTGAACCTCTTAACGCCTTCGAAAGTACCGAAGAATTGTTGAATACTGAGGTAGACAACCTTGTTTTGCCTGCCTATTTTTGGGAACAGTCAGACGTTCCCTCCCATTGGAATCTTTATTGGACAGAAGCCGCCGCACTCGGACGAGGCTTGGAACTGGACGATCTAGTGTTTGGAAATAGTTGGACTAAGTATTGGGGAGCCCACGCTTGGTTTGACTGTGACCCGCAATTACCTTGTCAGTGTGAAGGACATAACCCTTTAGGAACGCACTCGACGGAATGACACGCACAAGCAGCAGCAGCATCAGCAAAGGTTGTGCCGGTGCCTCGGATGGCTATTGAACCTCCGAGCCCGACTCCTCCCGACATTGACGTATATACTTGGCACTGGTAGATGTGCTTGATTCATTGCGATGTCAGGATCAGAACAGCACGAGCAGGTGGCTCCGGTGTCCGCAGACCACCAGGACATCATAAGGGGAATCATCAACAGGAACTTACTGGAGATCGACTTCGGGGAGAGAAAGACACTGCTCAAAGAGGCACTGGAGGTGCTGGAAGAGTAGCGCAGTATACCGAACCCGTGGCAATGGTACAGAGCGTGTGCAATCACCCGGCAAAGATAATCGCATTACAGAAGCAGAGTACAGACCTGCAGACACAACAGTTCCTACCTCCGGAGTGCGACCACTCGACGTTTGAACAACCACTGGGAACACTGAGGCATGAACTGGAAGAAGGCAAGAGTGTCCCCAGGACGGTAGGAACGGACGAAGATTTATGACAAGAACTGGACGATATGACACAGGACGCCAGACAATCGGGGGAAGATGTCCGAGCTGTGAGGACGCAGTTAGCCAATGTGCTATCCCTAGTGGCCTGGGTAGCCCCGACTCCCCCCCAGCATCCCGAAGACCGAGGACAGAAGTTTTCAGACTCCCCGGACTTTGCAAGGTTGGATCGAGCTCTGTTGAGAGGCTGTATTGCTCAGCTCCGGATGGTCATACGACACAAGCCATCCAGCTTTCCCGACGAGCAGTCGAAGATGCGGTACGCATCCAATCGCCTGAGGGGGGTAACCTTAGGCCAGATCTTGCCACACGTCCGGGAAGACAGCGAGATAAGGCTTGAGGACCTACCAGCTTCTATACAACTCCTGGAAGCAGCTTTTAGGGACCCCGACCAAGTAGCCACCGCTGAACCCAAGACGCGGGAGATAAAACAAAAACACCGTGAGTTGTCTCAGTATTATGCTGAGTTTCCAGTTATTGCTGCTGATCTGGTTTGGAATCCTTCAGCCTTACGGAATGCTTTACAAATGTGATCAACCAAAGAAATGAGGGATTCCTATATGTATAGCGATATGCCAGAAGAACTCCCCGTGTTTGTGACGGTTTGTCAAAAGCGAGATAATCGGATCCGGCAACGACGCGCGGAAAAGGCGGCACAGAATATGGGTGGAGGGACATGTTTTGCCTCTTCCCCCAAACCTCCGGCCCCTCCTAAGGATTCTGCAGGAGCTCCCGCTGGAACAGTGGATGGATATACTGCACCTGCACCTATGGACCTCAGCGCAGGCAGGAGGAGGATTTCTGCAGAAGAAAGGGCAAAAAGGTTCACTGATGGGAGGTATTTGTATTGTGGAGGGTTCAACCACAGGGCTTCGGAACGTGCGGCGAGGAAGAAGGCCAAGACATTCAAGGTGGCTGGAGCAGAAATTAAGGAAGTAGGGACCGGGACAGGTCCCGAGGGATCGGGAAAAGAGCAGATCAATTGAAGAAGAATGGCTCCTCAGTTGACGGTAAAAGTTTTGATTTGAATGCTTTAAAATGTATTGGAATTTCCTGTCTTTCAGTTAGCAAGGTGTAGGTATTAGAAGGATCGATGAAAGGGAAACATTTAGTTATAACCTGGAAATTGACCGGGAATAATCAAAAAATACCCACACCTGCGCTGAGCGACTGCGGAGCTACAGGCATAGCATTTATGGATCAAGATTTTGCTCGCCATCATCAAATACCACGTCAGAAATTTAAACAGAAACAACAGGTCGAGGTTATCGATTGAAGACCCATAGAATCAGGAGATATTACACACGTTGCTAAAGTCGCATTTATGATCCAAGATCACAAAGAACAGCTACCTACGTTCGTTACAAAGCTAGGACATTGTCCGATTGTTTTGGGAATCCCCTGGCTAAGATTACATGATGTTGCAGTACGGTTTGCATCCAATATAGTTACTTTCGGATTACAATGCTGCACCACACACTGTCATGATGCACCTGTTACGGTACAAGGAGTTACAGAGGAACCTCCTGAGACAGTTTTTGCCCCTAATGGGATGTTCGAACCACAGATACACCCTCAACGCCCCTTCCGAGGAAATATCGTCATGCTTAACAGATCTTCATTTTTTCGAGCAGTTAAGACAGGGAAGCTTAAGATGTTCAAAGCATCGCATTATGATATTAATCAAGCCATTGAAGCAAAGGATCTTGGGGAACGACCCCTAGAGGAGATTGTTCCGAAGCAGTATCATGAGTTTCTCCTCTTGTTCAATAAAGTTTTCGCTGATCGACTCCCACCACATCGACCAGGCATCGATCACGAAGTACGCCTGAAGGATGGAGAGACACCACCGTGGGGTCCCCATTATTCAATGTCAAGGGCCGAGTTGGTAGCCCTCAAAGAATGGTCAGAGGAGAATATGTCAAAAGAATTCATCCGTCAGTCATCATCACCTTTTGTGGCACCAGTCCATTTTGCAAAAACGCCGGATGGAGGGCTCTGGTTCTGTATTGATAACCGAGATATCAATAGTAAGACGATCAAGAACCAATGCACGCTTCCCTTCATACGGGAAACCTTGAATTAACTTCGAAAAGGTAGAGTTTATACCAAACTTGATGTCCGTGTGGCCTATAATCTGTTACGAGTTAAGGAGGGAGATTAACATAAGTTAGCATTCCGGACAAGATATGGATTGTTTGAACCAATGGTTATGCAGTTTGGGACAACAAATGCTCCTGCGGATTTCCAGGGATATATTAATAATACCATAACAGAGGCTTTGGATGATTTTGCATCGGCGTATCTGGATGATATATTAATATATAGTGATTCAAAGGGAGAGCATGTGGAACATGTGAAGTGGGTTATGAAACGTCTTCTGGAGGCAGGTTTGTATTTGAAGCCAGAGAAATGCGAGTTTCATAAGGAAACCGTTCGATATTTGGGATTGATTATATCAACAAAGGGGATATCGATCGATTAGGATAAGGTTGAGACCATAATGAATTGGAGTCGAGAGAAGAAGACAAAGAATGGCAGGCTGAACAACCTCTTTGAAGTTCAACAGTTTCTTGGGTTTTGCAATTATTATCGACGATTTATCCCCAAGTATTCTAAGAAAGCAGAGCCATTGACAAGGCTAATCAAGAAGGATGAGCCATTCATATGGGAAGCAGAACAACAGTTGGCTTTTGAAATGATGGTAACTGCTTTTACAACAGCTCCAGTACTTCGACATTTCAATCATGATAGGGAGGTGATTATCGAAATAGATGTTTCCGATTATGTATCAGCGGGAGTTTAATCACAGTACGATGATAATGGGGTGTTACATCTGGTAGCGTATTATGATATATATGATAAGGAGCCTATTACCATTATTAAAGCGTTGGAAGAATGGAGACCGGAGGGTGAAGCGGCCGCATACCCTCTTACATGGATAACTGATCATAAGAATCTTGAGTATTTCATGACAAAGAAGCTCCTGAATCGACGACACGCTCGATGATAGGAGTTTCTTACTAGATTCGACTACGAGATAGTTTACAGACCAGGCAAATCATATAGCAAAGCAGATGCTTTGACAAGGAGGCCGGGAGACCTCCCTGAGGGGGGGGATGAAAGACTTAAAAATATGGAACAGGTGGTTCTCAAGCCGCAGAACGTACCGGAACAATTTCGTTTGTTAGCGGACAGCCCGCCCGCACAGGGCCGTCCCTCTATTCCCGATCTCATGATAAAGGCATATCAGACTGACCCGCTACCAGGAAAGATAATGGATGCAATTCGAACGAAATGTGGGCTACAGGAGATTACGGTCACGGAATGTAAGGAGGAAAATGGACGGTTAAGGTACAGGGGGAGTTTATATGTACCGGATAGTGATGAGTTGCGCCTACGCATTATACAGGAACATCATGATACAGCGTTAGCAGGACATCTGGGATGGGCGAAGACATTTGATCCGCTCGATCGAGGATACTACTGGAATGAAATGCGTAAGGATGTTGATCGATATGTCCGAAATGGTCACGATTGTCAGCGGTCCCGGAGCTCATGACATTCAACCTTCGGGGTCCTGCGACCTCTGCCTGTGCCGGATAAGCCATGGGAAGATATTTCGATGGATTTTGTCGTGGGATTACCGGAGTGCGAAGGGTTTGATGCAATATGTGTAGTGGTGGATCGGCTCTCAAAGATGCGACATTTTATCCCATGTCATACGACAATAGATGCTTCGGGGTTGGTGGAGTTGTCTCTGCGGGAAGTGGTACGCCTTCATGGACGCCCACTGACCATTGTTTCAGATCGAGGCCCACATTGTGAGTCAACTTTCTGGCAACAGATGTGTAGTCGATTGGGGATTGACCGGAGAATGTCAACAGCTTTTCATCCACAGACGGATGGACAGACAGAACGGACGAATGCTAGTATTAAGCAGTATCTTTGGGTGCTTGTAAACAACCAGCAGGATGATTGGGTTAAGTGGCTTCCGTTGGCAAGGTATGCGGCTAATAATCGAGTATCGGCGACAACTAAGTGTACTCCATTGTATGCGATTCAAGGTATGGATCCTCGGATGTCGTTTGCAGGAGAACCAACAAAGGCACGGGATCAATGACGTGTGAGTGCCGATAATGTCCAGTTAACGATGCAACAGATCCATGAGCACCTTCGAGTCAAGAAGAGACGGACCCAAGCCGTACAGGAAGAAGGAGCCAATCGTGGATGAATTCCCACCCTCAATGTTTAGGAGGGTTCTCAAGTATGGCTGGACGCCGGACATATCCGGACTATGAGGCCTACAAGGTAATTGGGTTGGAAATGGTTGGGCCCCTTTACAGTTGTTCGTCAGATATCCCCTTATGCATATGAACTTGAGTTACCCATGTCAATAAGGATTCATCAAGTAAAACCTGTCTCCCTTCTGGATCCCATTGTGAGTGACCCATTAAGGGGACAACGGGTGGTTCCGCCCCCACTGCTGGAAGTCGACGGCGAAGAAGAGTATCAGGTTTCGAGCGTGGAGGATTGTCGGATGTATCGAAATCAGTTACAGTACCTTATACGGTGGACCGGGTATGATTCTGTGACATGGGAGCCTGCAAAGTTCGTGGATGGGCTACAGGCCGTAGGGGAGTTCCACCAACATTATGCCAGGAAGCCAGGGCAATTAGGAGTTGTTCTCGGAGGACCTCGAACCTGGGAAGGGGATACTGTCACAGTTCGAGTTGCGAGTGATGGGTTGAAGGGTACTTAGGCATAGTGTTAGAAAAGTGGAAGGAATTGCTGTTACGGAAAGACGGAGACGTTGAAAGACGTGGGAACGGTGTGAGGGTGTTGGGGGAAGGTGGTGGGATAATCTGTTATGATAATGAAGTGGTTTGAGGTGTTGCGACTTCGGATGATGTGGCATGGTTGTATTGATCAGAGTTGTGTTGGTGGTGTGTAAGATCATGGTTGCATATTCGGAAGGTACATTGGAGTTTGAGGAATGGTTCGAGTGTGGCAGACGAATTGTATATAAAGAGAGGTTGTTTGGTGTTGGAGGATTTCCTTATCTTCTCTCTTTACTCATTCTCTTGTATAGCAAAGCAAGTACGACTTTGACATAGCCTTGATTCTTGCTCTGTCTTGATTCCCTCGATATGAACTTCGAAGAGTCTTATTCTGATTACAATCTTATATTAGTGTTACCCATATCACCTACGTCCAATCCTGCCCGTTATATGTACTGGTTTTGGTAATCCAGAGTCAATATTCTCATATCTTGTGCTGTATGGCTGGTACAATATCAACTGTGCAAAATCTATCAACCAACTGTCTGCTATAAATATACTGGACAATACACTCAGAGCCCAACTTTCCATCTCCAGAATATGTAAAATTGTCCTCTTTTCAGTCCTGCACTGTAGCAAGTATATTATTTGAGAGAAATACATATTGGTAGAGTATGTAGATGTATTAAATTAACATTACTCAGAGATATATTGGTAGATTTCAAAACTCCCCACTTTGGATCTCTATTTTACAAACAATTTCAAGAGGACTAGTGACAAGAACTTGCTAAGTTAGAACTCAGATAAATTCAGAATATACTAATAGGTATTATATTTATTAAAGTCCACAATGGATTGTATTATGACTGCCAGCTCGTCAATAACTCAACTTCAGGTCAATTTCCCAGCCTAAACTGCATGGTAGTATATAGCAATACCAACGAAGGAATTATGCCTGAAGTACATATTGCCTGGGTTCAATCAGTGCAGAGTGAATAACATAACCTTGAAAATACCTGCCAAGAATCAGTTTTACGATTTCCAGTATAATACTTTGGCTGGATTCTACTGAATTAGATATTCAAATTTTATGACAATCTGGAAGCTGGAATATATGATATCTACCTTTTCCAAGCAATGCATGAAGCCTCAGCAGTGGATATTGCCTTTTCATGCCCAGAAATATACAGTGGGGATTCTAACAAACTACCATGATCTATACAGTTGGGCTGATTGATTTGATGTGTTTTATAAGTTATCAAACAGACTAATAAGATATAAATTTTATGTATTGAAGGAACAGTTAGACCGATACATTTAGTGTAATAGGATGCTGTATCAGACCATATCATTAGTACATGGCTTGTACTGAATCATGTAGATTTAGGTGTGTGCTAGACTGTATATGAATTGACATATCTGAATTAAGATATAGTGTAATAGAATAGTTTGTATAAATATAAATATCACTATTGGACTGTAGGGCTCTAAGTGTGAATTGCACTGCAATTGATGTGCAGATGAAGCCTAGTATAAGACTATGAAGTGATAATAGTCTATTCTCTGTCTATGTGAAGGATGTCTATCTTCCCACCAATCCACTCAATGTTGTGGATATGCACATATCCTTTTCTGGCCCATGCCATCCACAGAGCCGCACCTTGTGTCAACCCTTTCTTTCTCTTCACATTACATTCATTCTAAAATGTTTCGGATACTTCTTGAAACATGATAAATCTACTGGTTATCGATGCTATGATAAAGTGTAGCCAATTGCCATCATCACTGCAGCCTTAGTCCATTCATTTCTGTTTAACCTTGATTGTTCCCAATCTGTGTTATTCGCTGTAGTCATCAAGCATTTGCTTGGCTTTTGAGAGATTGGTGGATGCTTCCAATGTCATTTCATTGTAGCCTTCCCATTTGGTTGGATATGTGTAGCCACCTTTGATGACTGGCATATGGTTATGTAAGGTAATCCCTTCCACGTCACATGTACACTGAATTGTGCCCTCTTCTTCTCTTACAGTTTGAATGGGGGGTGATGGAGGCTTTGCTCACACTTGATCTGCTGTGCACTTCCCGAGTCAGCTGATGTTTACTGTATTGTGCATTGTCATATCTGCCACTAATTCTAATCAACTGCATTTGGCCCACTGAACATCATGCTGTTGTATGTGCAGCCCATGGGTGTTGCAGCTTCCGCTGAGAAGGGTCTTGATTCATGTATGTTTTTGGCAGGTCTGAAGTATTCAACATCATGATGCCCCCAACTTCAAGAATGTACGGCCTTAGGCTCCTATTTGTATCCCCCATCAGGCTATCTGGAGGCTGGCAGAGGCAATCCTGGGCATCGAGTAAGGAGGCCTGCAATCATTCCAATGACACTACCCCTTGCAGGCTCCACATTTCGTCATTGCGCTATTGGCCCGCCAGGAACTCTGATGGAATTAATGGCATGTATGATAGATCCAGTTAAAATGCACTTCAATCAGCGGATGAGAGCATCGATGTGTTGTAGGCATATTGTGGAAGAGGAATTATGCCATCCTACTGGTCTCGATGGTATGTGGCAAAAGCGTGTAGATACCAGGTAACCTGCTTGTTCAAGAACCCTAATAGCCAGTCTGTTTGTGCGTGAAACACTGTTGACGTGAGTAGCTGAGTCTGCAACCTCTTACGCACTTCCAAAACAGAAATCTGATGTAAAATGTATATCTCTGGCCCTAATGATCTCTTGGGGGACATGATGAATTCATATAATAGCCTCTAAACATTACTATGGAAATTCTGTACCATCAATAGTCATAGTGGGGAGCATTCAAGGGCTGATATGGAGTAGTGGTCCATGAAGGTCATGATGCAGTTGTTTCCTCTCAAAGATATTGGCACTTCAGCCATGACATCAACCCCCACATCCTCCCAGTCGCCTTGAGCAACTGGTAGTGGCTTTAGCGAGCCGACTGCATTCCCAGCCCATTGATTAACTCGCATGCACATGTTACAGCATTTGGTGTAGTCTTGCACTCCATTTCACATTTCTGGCCAGAAGAAGTGCAGTCTCATTGCCATATATGTTTTTGCTGCTCCAAAATGGCCTCCCACTGCCGCATCATGTGCTTCTTGGAGAATTCTGTGTATTAGAGTTATTGCAATGTAGAGCTGATGTGGCTTGTCATTGTGTCGGTCAGGGTCCTGCTTCAGATGGTCCTGGTAGAGCAGGCCATTGTCTTGGGAGAAACAGCAGCTGCAAACCCATGTCTTTTGTACCATAGCAGTAGCGGCTCTTCCTGGTTATCAATCGACAGCAGGATTGGTACTATATCTTTATTACAGCTTTTTCCACCATCATTTCAGTGGTGACTACTTGCAACCATAATCTTGCAACCTGAATTACCAACTGTGTGATTCAACACTACCATACTTTGCAGCATTTCCATCTAATGGCCAGACATCTCATCAGTGCATCAGCCACATGGTTCCCCACACCTGTGATGTACCACATGTCGAATGTATATTTTCATACAATTGCTGAGTACTCCATTTGTTGTGATGTGTGTCAAGGTTGCCTCAGAATGTGACTCAAAGATGTATGGTCTATATGGACCGTATTATTTCTGTCCGACTTGAGGTGGCATTACGCGTTCACCACTGCATCATGAATCATGAGGAGTTCTTTGTCACATGTAGGGTATTGCGTCTTTGTGCTCATATGCTTCCTGCTCCAAAAGGCGATACCTCTGGTCTCTCCATTGTGTAGCTTCTGCAATAGTACTGCTCGAACTGCATACTTGCTGGCATCAGAATGCAGCATGTACTTGCACTGTTCCCCAGGTAGTGCCAGCATGAGAGCCTCAAAAATGGCATCTTTTAATGTTTCAAAGGGCTTCTCTGGATCCCAATTCCAAACCAATTGCACTGTACCCACATCGTTGAGGCATGGCTCACCATGGTGACCCCCCATTATTCCTGTCTTGCCCATTTTGCACATCTGATATAATGGCAAGGTGATTTGTATATAGTGCTGTATGAACTTGCAGCAATAGCCATTTAGAAAAAGAAAACGACAAACTTCTGTCAGATTTCAGGGCCAAGGCCATTCAGTACCTGCTCTCGTCTTAATATCTAATGTATTGTCTGCGTCTTGGTTGATATGAAGACTGCAAAATTCAATCTCATCGTGAAACTAGTTCCTTTTTGACCATTTCAGAGTCTAGCTATGTTTGTGTATATGGTCCAACACAATCTGCATGTGATGCAGATGCTCCTCTCTGATCAAACTGTTGATTAACACTTGATCAAGATGAATGGCAATGAGCTTACATAGCTCAGAATAGCATCCAAGCAGAGGGTTCATGACTGGCATGAATTGACTGGGTGCATTGGCCAGTCCAATGGGAAGCACTGACCACTCCTACAGCCCATAGTTGGTGGGGAAAGCAATTTCTTGGCAATTGCCAGTGCATACTCGAATTTGATGATAACCAGAGGCACAATCTAATATTCAGAAGCAGTTCAAACCACCCAGCAGTGGCACACCCACCCGATCAGAGGTAATGGGTATCGATTGTTTCTCGTGATGTGGTCTACTGCCTAGTAGCCTCTGCACATGCACTGTCCACCATCTTTGCTATGTATAAAATAGACAGGTTAGCCACAATGGCTGCCGCTCGGCATTATCCAGCTGTTGTTCAAGGTCATCTCTTACTGTCATTGTAGTTCCGCCTACTCTTTAGGGGACAAATACTATGGAGGTCGCTTTGGGACTTTCGTATGATTATCTGGTGATACATTGATTTAAATAGCAGAACACTCTGCGGAATATCGTATGTCGATTCGGTGAATAAACAAATATTCGCATAGGCACGAAGTATATGTTAAAACTTCTTTGGCTGCTGTGGCAACTCAGGCTGTTCATACTGCACCAGAACTTTGAATGCCCTGGCCAAAACAAGATGATCTATGGAACAGAGTTGTGTGTTGACAACAATTTTGATACCTATAGTCCAGGTTACTTCAATCATGGAATTTGCCTCTGGTTCACTGTCTGGTCAAAGGTCACAAAAGCTATCAATTTCTGCTGCCATTTCTCCATCTTCCTACGGTATATTGCCTTCGGTGTCACTCATTTCATTTCTTCAGCAATCGAATTGACACATTCCATTTATGTCACAGACCCAGTGCTTCCCGAGAATTGTGTTGAACCATTTCATGTCGTACACCGCAAACCACCACATATATGTGTAGCTGTTGTCTCCCAGTTGTAGTTTTAAATATACCTGTTGCTGTCTTTGGATGCTGTATTCTACTTTGTCAGTTACTGTTTCCACAATCATCGAGCTGCCATCTCTCTCCTCTCACAACACAGCTTTCTTTTCTGACATGTCCACAGTCTCTCTTGTTACACATATCTCCGATGCCTATTTGTCTTTCGCTGCATTAACTGCTAAAGCATTGTTTATCTCATTGCAATTTTTGTACCAAAGTTTTCTGTCAGGATAACAATGATCTATGGTATCATTATCACTGATTCGGAGCTGGTGAAGACAAGTTAATCACTTGCTTTTAGACACTTTACCAGAAACCATTATATTAGGGAGTTGATTTACAGCAGATCGCTTCCATTTCCATTTCCCAAGGTCAAGTCATCCCAACTATCAGCATTACTGTCATCAGAAGATTCTTGCACACTGGGCTTCTTTGCATCATCTCAATCTCCAGGGACCTGCTCGATCAAATGGAGGCTCTGCTGTGTTCCTCCACCTCTGACTCCATTGCCGACTTTCTTCCAACTAGCATGGTAACCACATTGCCTCTCTCCTTTCTCCGGCTCTTTCAAATTAGAGTCCGTCTTATTGTTGGCCGACTACATTTCTCTCCGTCTGGCCAGAAACGTTTCCATCTTTCGGCATGTTTGGGCAGGGTGGCCCACGTGGCCACAAGCACAACAACACCGGAGATTACTGCCACCGCTTCTGCGTTCTTTCTATTTACCCTTGATTTTCTTCAGTATCTTCAACATTAGTTGCTTCTGGCAGGTAATCCTGGAATTGACTCAGGATGCATGCTTCATTACATCGTTGAATGACACAGTGCAATTATTTCCCAATTTGTCAATAAAAGTGTTGGATGTGTCTGGGTTGATCACAAGTTTGAACTGGTATGTGTTATGAACACATTCATTGGAGTGTGGTGTATGCAGTTCCAACTGGTGTTTCAACCATAAGCAATATTCATTAACAGCTGATACACTCTCGCCCCCTGAAATTAGAAGTGACTCCCAATCACATTTTAGCCTGGCCACAGTCTCAGGAGAAATAACAGCCTGTTTGACTGCGGCTCAGAGGGACTACGATGCTGGACCAGTATGTGTGTGGGCCAGAAATCGGTGGTGGGCCCAAACTACAGCATTGTTGTGAAACTGAAGCCGTGCTATGGCTGCCCAACCATTGATCAATGTCATTCCAACCTTAGCTGATGTGCCTACTGCCAGCGCACAAGCTCCAAAGTGGCAGTGTACAGTGGAGCTGGTGGAGGTGACAGCATCTCCGATTCTCGTATAGTTATATGTCAGGAATCCTGTCATGTCGACAGCAAATATGCTGTTGCTGGATTCAATTTTGAATATGCTGGTGAGTGCAGAGCTAGCATTTAATTGAATTAAGGCCTTATTTGTAGCATTTAGTTCCACCACGGAAGATTCCATCGTTTCATTGCTTGTGTCTTTTTCGTCATCGGCAGTTGATAATGCTTGCTTGGTTGCTTCGACTTGTTGCACTGCTATAAGCAGTTTGGGTTGCATTGACTTGTTGAGCACATTCTTGTCTGTGACCCCATGTTTCAGCTTTGCCAGCTCTTTTGGAATCGCATTGTCAACCTGAGGTGTTGCTGCCTTGTCTTTAATACCATAGGCTTTTTGTGCCAAGCTGTTGCACTCTGGCTGTTTCGCCACGAGGGCCTACTTGTTGTTGTCCTGTTGCTTTTTACACTTGACAAGTTTTTCAGCTATTTTGGCTCGTTCATGATTGGCATCAGTATACTTCCAGTTTAGATCTTCAACTTGTTCAATGTACTCATGCTGGATGGTATGGAACCAACTACCAACCTTGTTTGTGGTGTCCCCCTGCGTGATCTCTGGCATGAGATAGATAATCTCTTCTTGGTGTGCTTAGTTGTCAATGGTTTGCAGTTTGGGGACACTGAAATGCTCTTGCCATGCATCTGGAAAGACACCAATAGCCTGGGAGCTCTCAACATATGTGCCACTTCTAAAACATTGTCCTTTTCACCTCCAGTGGAGTTAAGACGTTCAGCAGCAGGCATTGAGTTTGTTGTTTTAATAGTTATGGTATTTCACTAGGGAGAAATTCATCTTTTTCACCATTGGAAAGTTATTGGTGATTGTTTTAACTACTATTTCCCAAACTAACATTGCGCTCCAGCACATATAAGGTTTGCTTGTTTGTGTTAATCATATTGCATTTGGCCGCATAGTGGCCATGGCATCTTAAGAACAGGACCCCCAACCAAAATATATAGCCACTTCCATGCAAATCAAAACTCTAAAGACCGAGGAATCAAACACAATGCAATGCCCCAAAATTAGAACCCACACAGCAAAGTTGCAAACAAAGTCCAGCCAAAAATCAGGCAATCTCCTCCATAGGTTCTAATTCTCTTGGCATTCACTATGATGAGTAGCTGGCCGATGGTGTGTGCTGCTCTGAATTACTACCAGACATAACTGAATTCCCATTCTCCATCAATGGGCATAACATCCCAAAGACCTGCAATTAGTGCTTCGCCCCCATTCCTACAGTATAACCTGCAACCCCAATTTCTGACATATGCCATTTGAATAATACTCACTGGCACCTGGTCCAGTATCTCGTCAAAGATATCACAGTGGAGTACCCCATCCTCTCTCACAAGCAGGACTTCCAGTGGTCCAGACATGAATACTCCCTAGGTCATTCATGGCACACTGACCATGGTCGGGCTTAACATTGTTGGGAGGGAGCATGGTGATCTCATCACAAGGCTTGGGCTGTATCATTTCCTTTCACGGAGCCCGGTTCATTGTTAAATACTGGCATAACACATTTGAAAGATGGTAAGAGGCCATAGAAGAAGGACTTACAATTGATGTCACGGCTGAGTGGATTTGTTGACAAGGTCTACTCTCTTTTTGACCTGGTAATGTACCGGCACAGCGGACACACAGGAAGAGTTGTGCTGAAGCCAATGTAAAACTCTGGTTTGCCCCATGAGGGGAAAAGCTTGGCGAAGCCAGGCAGAGGGAGGTGTTGTCGGAGGTGTGTATGCACATATAAGGTGCAGGAGATGCACATTTGAAGATATTGCTACCAATATAGCAGTATGAAGGGACATTAGTCTATTCTTTGCTTAAGGGAGTGATGTCCATCTTCCCACCAATGCACTCAACATTGTGGATATACACATATCCTTTTGTGGCCCATGTGCTCTATAGAGCCACACCTTATGTCAACTCTTCTTTTCTCTGGACACCTATATTCCCCAAGGTTTGAAATCTTACGAATCTAATCACTTAATTTTTTGGCATCTTGAAGATAATTCTATACAGTTCAGGATATTAATGTATTCTGTTCAACAACTTCAAGAGTATTGAAAAGCACCTGAAAATAGTTTCTCAGTATCGGAAAGGATTTCAATTCGTATCCAGCCAGTTTGCAAGCATCTGAGAGCACTAGGATCAATCTGTACTGCTGTTCAAAGTGGCTGCATTGTTCAGTTATACCTTTGAAACTATGTTATATTTTGTTAATGTACTAGTTGCCAGATCAGATACTTTTTATGCTGCATACCATATTTAGATAACTATTGGAGATTTTTAACATATGGATTTTACAATAAATCTCTTCTGAGGGATTATAATTTCATCACTAAGAATTAGATTAATGCTAACTGAGTGGTTATATTGTATATCTGTTATATCTACATCTGAATAATAACAGACATACAGATACCAGGAGCATAGAGGTATGTATAGTTTTTGTCATCGTGGTATTGATTCAAACACCATTACAGGCTTACACCTCAGCTGTTAATCCTGCGTGATGTTATACTAACCAAAATGGTAAGTCTGATCCAAATTGTAATCAAGAACGAATTCAGGACAAATGTCCTGGAGTTATCACTTGACCAAAATTTTAAGTTACGTCGAAAGAGCTGAGCTTTTGAAAGGTATTAGTTTATATTTGCCTGAGTCAATATCCAGTTTTTTTAAAAGGTTCACTTACATTTGCACTCACTGCAGCATAATCTCTAGGCTGATCTGGGTATTATCTCAGGTTTAGCTATATACTCTCAGTCACTCTCCTCACCTTTGAACTTGTAGTTTATCACTTCCACTTTCATCTTAGTGCATGCCACACAAATATACATTTGAGAGCCTGATTCGAGGCCAACACCATTACTCGCCGCGATATTATAGTAGAGGCACATTCTGGATCAGATAATAATTTTTACCACAACGTATAATGATATAAGAATAATGCACAATGTGCTTTCATATGGACCCGAGACAGGAACTCTAGTCTTAGCATGTAGTCAAGTCCATCTATGTCTGCATCAATACTTACTCTCTAACTTCTCTTAAAATCGTTGTACGACACTAGGCAACCTAGGTTAGAACTCTGCAGCTCGATAGGCTGTTAGTGGCCGTTCCTAAGAATACATCGGTGGAATCAGTGGACTTTGATTACTCCTACTCAAGGCCAATTCAGGCATACTGCAGACCATGTAAAATAAATCATTTTATTAAGTAGCTGAGAGATCCGACAATCGCCACAACTAGCGGCATCTACTAATTTAACACTGAACTCAATCAGTGCATTCCATATTAAAATTTCATATGCCACTCAAGATTAAGTGTTGCTTCTGGATACAGGACGCACCGGTGATAGAATAGGCCATTTTCCTACTCCACTCAAAAACCTTCCACAGAAACCTAATGTTAGTTACTGCACTACCGTTGACAACTTGAGTTGCAAACCTGTACTCGCAACAACGAGTTCAACTAAATAACCAGTACAAGTACAAGAATAAGATATCAGAATACTCGTCCGTAAACATAACCACATCAAGAAAATGCAAAACTGAAACCTGAACGTATAAAATTCTTGAAATGGTTGAACGCTTCATATACTATATCAATCCGAATCAATCATCGACCAAAAGCAAGCTACAAGGGCCATCGAATGAGACACTCTGAAATTAGTCCTTTCGGCTGATTCTAAAGCATTCCTCTAGGACTCCACCGTTGTTCCAGGTTGTTTAGTGTGGTTGTATGTCGTTTCGTTGCCTCCGATACTACTGTTTTCGTTGCGGTCATGTCCTATGCGGATGTCGCCGCTGCGGTGGTCGTTGCGAACATCTCCATTACGACGACCGCTACTTTTCTTCTTCGGACCAATGCACTTCAAGCGCCCGGACTGGTCTTGTGCACGAAAGGGAATCTCCTTATATCCTCCGCCAGGGATATGGACAGGATAAAACCTCAATCCCTCAGTGTTGATGAAGTCTTTTCCTCCGAAGGCACAGAAGATATCGGAAGACTGGGAAAGACCCTTCGGGTTCTTTAGGATCTTCTTGGTACCTGACTTAGCACTAGTCGGGTCGGTGACAGGAGTTTTTGAAACCGCGTTATATGAATGAGCCACACGTGGAATCTTGACAGTTGGGGTCGAACCAAAATCCTGCTTAAAGAATTCGGTGATGAACTGCTCACTATCAGGGATAGTGAACATGCTAACGTCTGCAGCAGTTATCTCAGCCTGAGATGGCAATGATACCGTGGGACTGTTGACAATTTTATCCGGGAGAGTCTCAAAGGACGGCTTTGAACGCGGAGTAACTCCGCCTGTTGGGGTTATTGGAGGCCCGTTTGGGAGTGAATTGCCTGGAATTTGTCCTAAGATTCTCTGCTGAACTTCCTCGAATCTCTTGAAGTCGGGGGCAGACAGGACCATGTGAGAGTCATCAATGGCAGGTGCTACTGAGCCAATACTAAAGGGAAGATGAACACGGGTGACGACATTACCGTGGACTGGATGATCGGTCGACATTGGGGGTGGCGGAGAATTAGGACGGCTAACTTCTTTCAGCTCCTCATTCTTCCCAATGTGCTTGTTGAGGAGATGGTTGGCGTTGTCAGGGAAAAACCTCGAAGCTCGACTAGCAGCCGGACATTTAGGAGTACAAACAGACAATGGTGACGCTTCGGCATCATTAATAGCCTTAGTTGTTTTTTCTTTGTAGTACCGCTGGGACCTCAACCCATCGTCTTCAACTTCGAACTTCTTGAACGACTCCACAATGTGATATTGAGTCGGAGCAATTTGTTTTAGTCCGGCAGCGGGGTCTTCAGCCTCACGAACGAGCCGAGCACGACGGTTATCTTCGCGAGCCGCCTCGTCATCGGCTAAGATTTGACTGGGTAAGGAGTTCCACTGTTTGACCGCCTTGACACGATCATCTTCAGAAATACATGTACCGATTGGGCTCGGTGCAGTCAGGAGTGGAGGGGAATCACGGGTACTGCGTCGCTCACGATCGTTACAATAATAGCGTCCATCGCGAAAGTTGGTGTTGCCTGATCTGTTGCTACCATAGTTCACACGAGGTCCGTTGTTGTAACTACTAGGACCAGCCTTCGTGATGTTTAACCCTATAGGACGGGAGCCATCGCCAACAGCACCCCAAGGACTACTCGACGGGGAACCCCACTGATTGTTATTGCTCCTCGAGTTGGTACCACATTTCCAGGCCTGATTACGGTTATGGCTATTGTTACCATTATTGCCATTGTTGTGGTTTGTTCCAGCAAAATGCTTGAGAGCTCGGTCGTACATGGTTGGTGAGGACGAAGGGTTTGGTGAATATAGTTCTTGAGGTGGAAGATGCGAAGTGGAGATGGGGATAGGAGAAGATTGTGGATGGATAGTTGTGACAGGAGAAGAGGAAGGAGAAGTTGAAAGAATGAAGTTGGGCTGCCGGACGTATCTGTTGTGAAAGGTTGCGCCTTGGCGCTCTGGACCAAGTTGCCCCTGCCCTACTTCCATGAATGTTGAATGGGCCGCTGACCTTTCCACTGAGACAGCTATAGTTGCTGGTGGTGTTGTCGCTATCACCGTCTTCGTATCTCGTTCATACAGGTCCGTTTCGGTTCCCCTCTCCCGTTCTCGCTGCTGATCCCACTGTGAATCCATTATCTCGTCACTAATCCGGCGTCTCTCAGCTTGTACTACTCTTTCTTCCGATATGCATTTCTCGGCCGCAATTTGCACTTCCTCAGCCATCTTCATGGCAGCTTCCTTTTCCTCTTTTTCCTTCGCCTGTTTCTCGAGAGCTTCAAGCTTAAATCGTAATCTCTCCCTCTTTTCCGACTCCAGTCTCTCTTCTTCAATCTGTCGTCTTTTTCTTGCTAGTTCGCGTGCTTCCCGCATAATCCGTTCCTGTTTCACAACGACATCTTCGGAATCTTGGGGTGCTGGTTGTGGAGGTGATGAGAGATCTGTGTACATGTTCGAGGTAATAGGCTCTGAACTACGAAGGATGTTAGGTCGGGTCACAGGCCAGGCACTTAATATGGTGGGAGACAGTTCACTGTGTTGAGCAGGATCAGAGGGAACATTGTGTGACCCGTAGCCTCCATATTGTCGGGGTGGCGGAGAATTGCCGTTATCGTCGAAAGGGCTGCTGTACATGTGTCTATTTTGAGCGAAACCCATGTCATCGGGTGTCGGGGGATCAATGCCATAACGTGTGAATGAATGTCTGCGGCCCATACTGCCACTACCCCCACTTACATTTGAGGAAGTCCTCCTACGCCTAAAATCATGATGGCTGGTGCGGCCGGTTTGGAAAGCTGCCGACGGCTCTGCAGGTCCCGCTGCTTGGGGAGGTAATGTGGGCCTCTGTAGTACTGCAGGCTTAGCTACCGGTGAGCGTGTTGGCCTGCGATCATCCTGAACAGGTTCCATCCTTCCGGTGTGCGAGTTGAAGAGCTCTCTGTTTTGATTGGTGACTCTTTCCCGCCATGACCGATCATACACTTCAGAGGATACCTCCTTCACCATGTGCGATTTCCGCGGAATATCGTCCCACCGAGATGCCTCCAGATCAAGTACCGGGAGTGCGTTGCTAGAACCTGATGGCGCAGCATTCGCAGGCGGAATCTTGACCCATGGTGATGCCCGAGGCGCAGACGACGCGGCCGTCTTCATTGACTTCACGCTGGGCTTTTGCGTGATGAGAGTCTTAGGGCCAGAAGGGCTTTGGGAAATAATTTCTTTGACGGGAGAAGCGGACAGCTTGATGGACGGTGGTTGAGGTGCTACGGTAACATTTTTCCTGACTGCCTCTTTGACTGGTTCTTTAACTGGTTCCTTGACTGGCTCAGACTCCATCTTTGTGAGAGGTGTTTGTTCCTCTGAATTAAGTGTAACCTTCATCCCATCATTCCATTCAATTGTTGTCGGAACCCAATCGTCGTCATCGTCGTCAATATCCGCCCACTTTGCCTCTTTATTCGTCGCGTCATCAGAACCGAGCCTCGAGGCCAGATGAATGCCGTACGTCTTGCTGAGCTCTTCATCCGTGAATTCTTTCTTCGGAGGAGGAGGTAGCGCTAATGCCATTAACATACAACGATTTAAACTTAAACAAGATACTATACTAGATAAAACATACGCTGATTCTTGTTCCACACGGGCTGCGCTTCACCCCGCGATACACTGCCGCCCGCACTTGTCCCAGTGGGTTTGAGGGACTGTGTGGAACCACAGCTCCGCACAAGCTTCAACTTGGAAGCGACCGCAAGCCGGAGCGTAGATTGAGATACGGCTGCTCCTAGCACCATCCCTAGGGTATCCCCTGAGCACAACGCAAGAAGGAGTATAGCGAAGTAGTATACCTTTAGGTTGAAGAGTAGAATTTACTGAGGCGGTTGCCGTGGTACATGCTGCGGGTTCCTTCAAGAATTGCTTGTTTAGAGACACGGGTTTGAAAGATGGCTTCTTCGCAGAAACTTTACGGTCGAGTTTCGTGGGTGATACACTGCCCAATCTTTCCATATCGCTTCTAGCATCTTCATATCCCCTCTGTTCGATATTTCCATGCTTCCCAGCCCGATGTCAGCCCTCTGGTCAGATCCTCTCTGAACGCCAGAACTCACCATACTATTACCCGCAATACCTCCTTCAGTGTTTTCCAAATCTGCTGGTGCATTATTTTGGCTAGTTTGTAATTGCGAATGACAATTTCTAATAACAGATGTAGTGTGGGTCGAGGGTGAAGAATCGCTAAGGGATAAAGCTGTGAGTCTATTTCTTGCGCATAGCACGGCGGCAGTATCTTCAGACTTGTTTGCATCAACACCGGTTGTCGAGAGATCGACAACCGACCGCACTAGAGGGCTTTCAACATGTTGACTAGTATGCGAATCTGCCATAACAAATTTCGGTACTATAGGATCGCGCGTCGCAGGCGAAATGTTAGAGCTTAATTTTTCTAATCAACAGCAAAGCAAACAGAGGAAGGATAGAATAAAAGTGCTGTAAGCGACAAGACGGGGATCATCGGTAGAAATTAAAAAAGCTCCAGCCATCAAGTTCAGAATCTCCATACACAAAGACTGTCGCAGCCACCAACACAAATCATCACACGGAACGAACAGAAGCAGGACGTAGAAAATATGACATCTCACGAACCTATTTAGATAATTCGATCAAGACTACCAGGTATAGTAGGCGTGATTTCAAGTATGCTATAGAGTTTTGGGTGAGGCAGTATCTGAGAAATGGCGTAATTGTTGTGCAAAAGGTGGGATGTTTTGCGTGAACAACTAGACGTTTCAAAGCGGCACACGAAATGGGCTACAGATGCTAGTCACACATAGCAGTGCAAGCTCAGTAAGCATATAATGTCTATCATATACTAGAAGGAGGTCGCTTAGATCAGGCTACCTATCATAAATACGTTTCAGCATCTACAATTAATTCAAATTAACTTAAATCAGTGTCTCAGCCACCTACAGGTGTGAAAATATTTTCCTTAGAAAGCAATATTTAAATTGATTGTAATCCAGAAATTTGGGATTATCAAAGTTTAACAGAGTAATGGGGTATACAGAGACTAGAATATACATTATAATACTTTATATTCATAATAGAATAGCATATGTATTTTAAATGGTGGGTTCTATAAGGCTGTAAATATAATATTTCAAATAAGTTACAGTTTATAATTCAACAACCAGTAACTGTAAACCATGGAATAGTAACAAGAAAGAATTTATATTCAGTAATTCTATTTAGTAATGAAATATCAAAAGGTGTAAAGTTGAAAATCTAGATAATTTTAAACAATATATAATATCCAATTGCATAAAATATCAGTGGTAAAATATAAGCTGTACCGAATTGAAATTATCTATAGTGAATTACTAGATTATACATGGTCTTAGAATACAGTTATAAGTGATGGAACGACTGATGGATGATAAGTAAGAGAGTGAAATATTGGATTATCATGGATGTTCTGGAATATGAGAACTCTATGATCCTAGAGAATATTGGGGGTAAAATCATTTAGAACAATTAGAAAGTGGTCAAATGTATTGGGATGTCAGATGATATGGTGAAAATATGAATGGAATGATTCAATTAGGGGTGTATAAGATTACATGTGAAAATTCAGATGGTATAATAAAGCTTAAATAATGTTTTGGAGGTAAAGAATTAACTATATTTACAGAGAGGATTATTAAGTATAAGAGAATTTCTTTTTCTTTTCTCTTGACTTAATTACTTATTTATAAATGAAACAGATAACTGTGTAAGTAACCTTAATTCTTAAGTTGAATTGCACAATATTACAATCAAATATATATTTCAGTCAGATTACATAGTATTACCAATATCATCTATATCTCACTTTGTCATTTACACTGGTGTGAGTCATTTGATAACTTGTTCAATATCTAATTTTAAATACCTACTATCTCACTCTAAGTATTATTTTGGATCTCATTTCTCACCATATTAGGTTTACTGACCATCTACCCACATTGGAATTCATGTCTGCAACGATTATATACAGCATATGGTACAAATTACTTATTTGAAGATACAGAAGTACCTATATAAATAGTGTATATGGAGACTTAGTTATATTCAAAGTGGTATCTCACAAAATAGTTGATTCAATTGTATTAGAATATACTATTTGCAATCTGGATACAATGAATTCAATACAGGTGACAGAATAGATGTACTGCTTGAAGAATTGGAGAAATCTTTCCAACTGGTATTTTCGAAATGGTTGAATATCCACTTTTGTTGCAATATATACTACGTCGAAACTGGAATGGAAGGTGGTTGTATTGAAATTTGCAACCAAGAGTGTGCACGATATTAGATGATGTATATGAGAGTGTATCAATTATCAGCGAAATGTAAAACAGTCCAGAAGCTATGTACACACCTCCCAGATACTGCAGTTGACCACACTGGTACTTCTGGGCCACTTTAGACACTCCAAGCCCTCCTCTGGAGCTAAGTACAGTACAACCAGAAGCTGCAAGGGCATTCTAAAATGTTTATGAACACTCCTGTAGTTATGGAAATGCATTCAAGATTCTGTAATATTTGACCTGTAGGATAGTCAAATATCAAAATAGGTGAGATTTCTATGCAGGTCTGCAGGAGACTCTGAGCACAGCTGGAACCGCGGCACAGGTCTGTGGGAGACTTTGAACCAGGTACAGTATTCTTGCAGTGGTGGTTCTTCGGTTCACATAACCACATGCTATTTTATCCATCATTGCTGTCTTTGTTAAATATTTATGGTTCACAATCACAAGATGATTTGCTACATCATAATATGACAGGTATAATCTATCTCAGTCCATCAATAGATTTTCATGTGATATATCTGCCTGCAGACAGTATTCAAACGCAATTAGAAAACACCTAGCCATACAGATTGAGTAAACATAGGGCTCCATCTGGAGTTTGTAATTGAGCAGGTTGGGAGATGCACATGGAGGATGTAATTAGGTGAGTTTTGGAGAAACACTTGGACACTATGATTATACAAATTGCAGACTCTGATTGCATCAGTATCAAGATGCACATGGAAGCTGAGATTGAGAGCACTGAGAGATGTGCATGGATACTAATCAAGTGAGTTAGAGATACACATTGATGTCATGATTTTGCAAACTTGCACACTGTGACAGAGTGAACTTAGTGAAGTGGAGATACACATGGAGTTCATGGTCATGGAAACCTGGAGGCGGTAATTGAATGAGTATGGAGATAAACTTGAAGGCCATGATTAAGCGAGTTTGGGAATGCACTGGGAGGCTATAATCGTGTGAACTTGCAGACCATGATTGGGTGAGCTTAGAGATACACTCAGAGGCAACCGTCAAGTGAAATTTGAGGTGTACATGGACGCTGTCTATCGGTCAGCAGTAACATGAAAGGGAGGTGTGATGGGAACTGAAACTCAATTTATTTCTTAACCCATAATTGTGAGAATAGAGTGGGCAGACTTCAACCAAGTGAACCAAGAGGTGAGAAATGAGATATTTGAGACTAGCTGGGAGCAAAAGACAGTTGACCTCAGGATGATGCGGTACTTGGTGTTAACTCAGAATGATGACATGAAGAGATATTTAAGGATGACTTAACTTTGTATTATCAGGAGATGGTAGAGTTAAACACATGACAGAGAGAGATTACAGGAGATGGTGGAAATCACAATGAGAAAATGGGATTTGGGAGAATTGCATGTACAAATCAGTTGACCATACTGAATATGGCAGGGTCAACTCGCAATCTGTCCTGCAAGATCATTGAAGGAGTATGTTCAAACCGCAATCACACAAGTACTTCCTGTGATGCCCCTTCAATCTTTTTGAACATAATTGATATTCATCTCCCTTTTCTCTTTATCATCCACAAATTTATCTTTATTGTTGCCAATCAAGTTCAGTCATCCCTCTCTATATCTCTATCTTATGGCCACCTGTTAACACTGAGTACAGCATCCACTGAAGTTTGACAGCCTTCCAGCCAGCCTCTCTTAGTTTTCAAAACTATGAGTAAACTCCAGAATAAAGCTTCAGCTAACTGCTTGCCACCTAATAGGTCAATTGCTACAAGTCAGATCTCTATAAGAGCTCAAATATCAAGTCAACTCATCACATTCTTACACTTGCACATTACCTAACTAATGAGTAGGGTATCAGCACCTGTCACACCATCCTCCCAATCGACCCTCAGAAAATTGACATACTCCAAGTAGTCCACCAATCTGGCACGATTGCTTCCTTCAAGTGTATCATCAAGTTCATTGATCATTGCATGTAAATTAGCACAGTTATGGCATCTTATCACAGGTGCAAATCTGCATGATTGGGGCATCGAGGTGGATCTCTGAGTACACACTGTTTCAATCTCGAATTACACTGCATTGCATGCTACAAAGTCCATCACTAAATTCATCTGATCAAGGCCTTGAAGCACATTTTCAAGTTCTCTACCTTGTACACTCTCTGTGCAATACTAATTTTACTCAATTTTGGACATGAAGTGGATCTCGGTATTCACTCCCACATAGCCTCCAAGTACACCTCCAAAACTCGATTGATTATAGCCTCCAAGTTGATCTCCCTGTTTGCTCCATCACCCACTCAAGGTGTACCTTCCATTGTGCCAAAGCACCACCTGCAGCGAGTCCTGATATAGACCCTACATAGATGGATATCTGCATAGATACATAGGTACATAGATATATCGATGAGATTTGAAATTGTATATGCCGGATTGAAAAATGTTCAACGATGCGTAATTGCTATAATGTCAAGATGCACCAGCATACTTTCTAAAGAACATTTCGTTTTTACCAGACTGCTCTATTGCAATTCATGGTGCTTCCAGGCTTATCACCTACATCATCAGGTGCTCTTCTAATTGTACCCTCATCTCCTATAGCCACCCAGATTTGTCTCTGTTACTATCAGATGTACCTGATGGCCACTGCATTTGTACAGTCAACTCTGACAGCTTGATGCCACCTGCAGTAGTAGGAAGTGACAAGTGTCTATTCTCTGTCAATGTGAGCGATGTCTGTCCTCCCGCTGATCCACCCAAGTGTGTCGATTGTCATGTTTCCCTCTCTGGTCTATACACTCACCAGAGCCATAGCTTATGTCAACCTCGCCTCTCTTTCCACATTACATCTCTTCTAGAAAGTTCGAGACACTTCACAAAAACCAAAGAATACACCCACTCATCCTTAACTGCATGACAAAGAGTATCCAATAACCAATGGCCATCAACTCTGCAGCCTTACTCTTTCTGTTTACGTTTCACCTTTGTTTCTTCCAATCTGGGTTGTTTCTTGTATTAATCATGCATTTGCTTTGCTTTTGCAAGTTTGACAACCGGTTCCTAGGCCATTTCATTGTTGTTTCTGGCTTCCTGTGTGATTTGATATTTGTAGCTGCCGGTGACGCCCAGCACGCACTTACGCAATGTAATTGCTTCAATGACATCAGCACGCTTAATGGTAACAGCTTTGTCACTTCCATTTGGAACGGGCGAAGTAGGATGCTTTTCTTGTGCTAAGTCTGCTGTGTACTTCTTGAGTCTACTGATGTTTACTGTCTCATGGATCATCCCATAAGCCAGTAATTCCAATTCATCTGCATTTGGCCAACAGAATGTGATAATCCTATACATTACCGCCCACAGGTGTCGCACCATCCCACGAGCAGGATCTCGGTAGGCATATGGTATCGGCAGGTCATTTGTACTCAATGTCATGAATTCGCCTACTTGATGGATACCTGGCTTTTGGCTCCTGATTGCTTCTGCCGTCTGACTATCTTGTGCTTTGTAGAGGTGGTCCTGAGGACCTCACAACAAGGCCTGCAATTGTTCAATGAATGCTGCACCATCCTGGCTCTGCAATTCATTATGCTGGCATTGGCCCACCACAAAGTGTACTTGAATAGAACATGTGTTTTCTAGGTGCAATTTGAAGGGGCTTCAATTGGTAGATGAGTGTCTGGACATGTTATATGCATATTCCACTACTGGACGCATGGTGTTCCACTGGTTTTGAGGGTGAGTGGTGAATGGCTGTAGATAGCATGTGACCTACTTATGTCGGATATCTGACAGCCCGTCTGTGTGTGAGTGAAATGCTGTTGACATGAGCAGGTTAGGCTGTAACCTCTTACTCACTTCCGCCCAGAAATCTGATGTACAGCATATGTATCTGTCACTGACAATCTCTCAGGGGACACCATGAAGTCAGATGATGGCCTCTAAGAATCACAGTGCAAAGTCCATGGTATCAATGGTCTAAGTGCAGGTCATCAAATGGGTACATTTGGAGACATGGTCCAGAATGGTCACAATGCAATCGTTCCACCTGAAGATGTTGGCACATCAGTAATGAAATCTACCCCTACCCACACACAGTAGCCTCATGCAACTGGTAGTGGTTTTCCCATGCCCACCACTTTCCCAGCCCATTGATTAACTTGTGTGCACATGTTGCAGTCTGTTGTGTAGTGTTGCAATCCTTCACATATCCCTGGCCAGAGGAAGTGCTGTCTTACCACCATATACATTTTGACCCCTCCAAGCGGCCTCTCACAGCAGCGTCATGTCCTTTATAGAGGATTATGTTTCTTAAGGGTGTCGGAATGTAAAGCCGATGTGGCAAGTCATTGTGTCATTCAGCGTCCTGATTGTGGAGGTCCAGATACAGCAGCTCGTCGTGAATGGAGAAATGGTGGCTGTGAGCCTATCCCATTTGTACTGTAGCTGGAGAGGATACCTTTGGCGGGTGGTTTTGGCTATCCATCATCAGCAACGACCCTAATTTCCGTCTGAAACACCCGGGTGTTCCGGACGGCTCTGACGGCTCTGACGGAACCTCGTACGCTCTGACGGAGAAGTACACGCTACCCGTCGCCCAGGCGACGCGTCGCGTTGCATACCTACCTCCTTTACTTTGTGGTGACGTATACGCATCATCAGAACGACACGTGTGTTACACTCTTCGCAGGGGCTGCAGTTATGCTGAAGCCGTGTACACAACGCCTGGCGAT
>Ga0307512_10000680_pt1 | contig 50240 bp, 51 predicted proteins | sample 14_EM_MG_FD_200267 | JGI IMG/M metagenome (GOLD analysis project Ga0307512, IMG submission 200267) | Populus trichocarpa ectomycorrhiza microbial communities from riparian zone in the Pacific Northwest, United States - 14_EM | ecosystem: Host-associated > Plants > Roots > Unclassified | place...
ATGAGAATACAACCTGAATATATGAGTTTTAAAAGTTCCCAAAGAAGATGTTGTTTTTCCCAGAATGCTCTGCTGTGATTCGAGGTGCTCCCAGACGCTCCCAGGTTTGTCGCCGGCGCTCCCAGGTGCTCTGCTATGCAACGCGACCGGTCGCCTGGGCGACGGGAAGCGTGTAATTCTCCGTCAGAGGGTACGAGGTTCCGTCAGAGCCGTCAGAGCCGTCCGGAACACCCGGGTGTTTCAGACGGAAACTAGAGTTGTTGCTGATGTCTGTCCTCTTTCAGCTTTGACTTGGACACTTTCTGATGAACACCTTTGTTCTTTTGCCACTCCACGAGTGCATGGCGCAACGTGGTGCAGGTAAACATGATCAGTGGCGAGGGTATATGACCGTCCATGTCGTCAATCATGGAATTATGAAATCCATCACCATACTTACTGCGGTTATTCGCCCGATGATAAAATTTGATGTAGATAAACCCCGGGATTGCTTCCACCAGGAAGTAAAGTGGACGCTGGCCATTTGTTAGCAACTTTCGACTCCCTCTGCGTTGGATTTGCACTGCGTACACCAACTTCCACACGGTCTGCTACAGGAAAAAGACACTTATTGTCTGCCAGAAGGGAATCAATGAATTCGAAACGCTCTGCAGCGGATTCAAAGCGGTGGAGATCACATAGCTCTCCTATGTTGTCCCTAGCTGATTGAATAAAATGGGATTTAACCTTATCAACTTGTGCTCGAACCTGGTACCGGTTTGAGTGTGTAATATCCAACGTGGGCCGTTGCTTCAGCATACCTCTTTCACAATCTCCTTTGTGCACACCTCAAATGCTATGGACCAAATGTTGTTTTGCTGCATAGTGGTGTTCCAGTACTTCTCTATTATCTGGCAGTGTGGGCCTTCAGCTAATGCTTTGCAACGCATCGCGTTGCATAACTTACCATCTCCAAGTCGCTTGTACTCATAAATGGCCGTCTGTTCCACATGTAGAGCTCCAGAAGTCTGCCCGTTGGAAATACAAGACGTGTCATGTCTCAGTGACCAAATCGATGGATGCTGTGACTGCTGGAGACCATTGATCGAGGTGTAGACACCACCTGCAGTTGCAATTGCCACTGCCTCTGTCTCCGATTGCTTTCTGTAGCTCGCGTTCACAGTGGATTTGTGATGATCGTGCAGGCTTCTGGATTCGGGATGTGGGTAGGCAGGTTTTCAAGACGGCTGAGAGGAGTGGGAGTGCTAGCAATGCCGGATGCGGAGCTGGATAGAACGCGACGTGTTGGGTCTGTCTGTGAGGTTCCTCTGGGTGCTGGTGTGCTATGACTGCTTGTACCCGGCGTGGCGGTTGGTGTATTTATCGACTGTCGCAGTGTAGCGGACGGGGTGGAAGCCACGCATTGAGTGATATCTGCAACGCGAGAATTGTTCAGCGAAGATGCACCAGCAAAATGTAAATCGGTCCGGAAGCCACACGCAAACCTCCCAGATACTCCGGTAGCCCTCACCAGTGCTTCTAAGTACTTCCAGATGCTCCCAGACCCCCCTGGAGCTTTGCATAGTGCTCTCAGACTCTGCAAGAGCATTCTCAGGTGGCTCCTGAAAGCACCTGTAGTTATGGAGGTGCATTCAGGACGCTACACGATTTGACTATTAGGATAGTCAAATTTTGGAGCAGCTGAGACCTCTGCGCAGGTCTGTGGGAGACTTCGAGAGCAGCTGAGACCCCTATGCAGCTCCGCGGGAGACTTGGTGCTGTATTCTCACAGCAGAGGTTCTTTGGGTTCCATATGCACAAGGCATTTCGTCTATCATATTCATCTTCGTTACAGTCAAAAGATTTGCTACCTCATACTATGGCATGCATTATTGAAGTATCTCTATCTATATACATACAGTCAATCTGGCCACAGATGGTAGTCAAGCATAATTGGAGGAGCACCTGGAGACGCCCAATAGGAGAACCTAGAGACGCACCAGTTGGAGGCCGTTGTGGTAAAACGACGGAGCTTGAAGGCAAACATCAACATTCCGCCACACCTCTCGCAACATCCAAACGGAATTCGGGAGAGAGGGCGATTATAACTTGAGGAGCGTAGGAAGAAGGTGGGAAGATATGATACTACCCAGCCATGACGATCCACGAAATCTCGAAAAGAGCGAGTGAGACCAAAAGTTGGGAGAGATCAAGTGTGTATTTTCGTTGTAGGATAAGATGAGATGAAAATGAGGTGATGTCGATCTACCCCGGGGTCTTCTGAATATATAGTCCCCGTCGCTCAGTCCACCTCCATTACCCCTGTATCTTTGTACACCCACCGTCACTCCTTAACAATGTACTTGGAGGCCGTGATCGAGCGAGTTTGGAGATGCACTTGGAGGCCAGGATCGAGTGAGCTCAGAGATACACTCCGAGGCCGTGATCGAGCAAGTATGGAGATGCAATTGGATACCGAAATTGGGTGAACTCCGAGATGTGCAGGGTGGCCGTGATCGAGCGAGTTTGGACCTGCACTTGGAGGCCGAGATCGAGTGAACTCAGAGATGTACTGGGAGGCTGTGATCGAGCAAGTTTGGAGATGCACTTGCAGGTTATGATCGAGTGAGATTGGAGTAGTACTTGGAGGCAGTGGATTTGGAAGGAGGCACGCCGGCAGCGGAGACTCAATTCATTAGTTAACTTGTAATTGTGGGAATGAATAGAGTTGAGTACAACAACATCGGCCGAGAGATGAGAAACTGGCTTGGAGCGGGAGACTGTCGATCTTGGGATGATGCTGTACTTGGTGTATGCTGTACTTGGTGTTAACTCATGATCATAGCATGGAGAGATAGAGAGAGATGACTTAACTTTGTGTACTTAGGTAATCGTAGAATTAAGAGGAGATGGGGGAAATCATCATGAGAAACTGGGACTTCAGAGAATTTCGTGCGCAGGTCAATTTACTATCCCTGAGACGGCAGGTACGAGTCCCAATCTGGCGGGTAATAACACTGATACGAGGTCTTCTAAACCCAATCAGGCAAGTTGCACTCCTGATTTCCCATATCCGCTCGTATCCTGCATATCGTTCTCCTCTTCATCCCCCATCTCGCTCTTTCTTGTTCACAACTCTATCATCATCGCAAGAACACCAAGTTAAGTCATCCCTCTCTATCTCTCCATGTAATGATCATGAGTTAACACCGAGTGCAGCATACACCGAGTGCAGCAAACACCGAGTGCAGCATACACCGAGTGCAGCATACACCGAGTGCAGCATACACCAAGTGCAGCATACACTAAGTACAGCATACACCTGAGATTGTCTGTCGTCCCTTCATTTTCATGATTTCGAGTTGACCCCTGAATTATGCTTCAGCTTCCGGCATACCTAGCTACAGATCGACCGCCACCAGCCAGTTCTCCATACAAGCTTCGAAGTTAAAGTCACTTCGTCCCATTCCCACGGTTTCGAGGTAACTAACCGATGAATAGAGTCTCAGCACCCGGCATGCCTCCCATCGACCGCCTCCAGATCGACCACCTCCAAGTACTCCTCCAATCTCGCTCGATTATAGCCTGCAAGTGCATCTCCAAACTCGCTCGATCACGGCCACCAAGTGCATCTCCAAACTCGGTCAATCACAGCCTCTGAGTGTATCTCTGCATTCACTCGATCCTGGCCTCCAAGTGCATCTCCGAACTCGCTTGATCACGGCCTCCAAGTGCATCTCTCAGCTCACTCGATTTTGGCCTCCAAATGCATCTCCAAACTCGCTTGATCACGGCCTCGGAGTGTATCTCAGAGTTCACTCGATCATGATCTTCAGGTGCAACTCGAATTACGCTCAAGCACCGCCTGCAGCCAGTCCAGATATACCGTGTGTAGATAAGTAGCTATATAGATACATAGATACATAGATGAGAATACAAACTGAATACATAAGTTTTAGAAATTGTTGAAGGATAAGTAGTAGCTATGATTTCAAGGCGCACCAGCAGCGTTCGCAAAGAGGATGTTTTTCCCAGACTGCGCTATAGTGATTCGACGTGCTCCCAGGCTTGTGGTCGGTGCTCCCAGGCTTGTGGTCGGAGCTCTCAGGCTTGTTGCCAGCACTCCCAGCTGCTCCCAGTTTTGTCGCCGGCACTCCTAGGTGCTCCCAGGCTTGTGGTCGGCGCGCCCTGACATGTCGCTGGTGCTCCCAGTTGCTCCCAGGTGCACCTGAAGGCTACTGCATCGGTCCAGTAAACTCTGGGATTTGACCACCCTGGGATTCTGGTCTGACAACTCTCAGACACTCCGAGAGGCTCCCAGTGACAAAAGTTCATTTTGCTGATGTGAGGGGGTGGAGTTCTGACCTTGGATTGAAGAGGCTACGGAACTCCCCACTTGAGACGAATCCCTCTCGCCAGCTGGTACGAAAACGCTTCTCTTAGCAGGGGGAAGTGGAGAATTCCCCGAAGCCCCACACTTTTGTTGAATCTGACGATTAGAAAGACTTCGAACATTTCGTACGACCGGAGTCGGGTCAGGGTGAGGGCTTTGGGAGGGCATAGTCCAATATAGATGTTGGACAGTAAGAATGCAGGAATAATTTCCTCTGCATGCATATGCAACAGCAGGCGAGGTAGACTCCTACTTGAGCGACCAGGGAGGAATTCGACAAAGAAGGGTGGCGCAGTGTAGATCGCGCTAGACTCCAAACTGTGACAATACTCGGGGACGAGATCCCTTGAAAAGCATTCAATCATGGGGTCAACTGGCATCAGATTAAACTCAGATTAAACTCAGCATTGATATTGACTGTTACAGCAACACTGGGAAAAATGACCTTATGCGACGCGTAACTCATAGAGAAGCTGTTTTTGGGACGGTAATTCATAGCATATTTGACGCGTGGCACTATGAACTTCCATGGACCTATGCATTGACTAGATTACTATGATACACATGCGATTGTGTGCGCTGGATACTATACATCACGCTGAATACTATACATCACGCGGCATACAACAAACTTGAAAGCAAGCTGCCAGATGCAATTCATTGCATGCTCCCAAGTACACTCTGAAGTACACTCTTGATTGCACTCGATTGCACACTCCCAGCCTGCTTGACTGTACACTCCCAATTACTCTCGATGGCACACTCCCAGCCTGTTCGACTTACGCTCTCAAGTAAGCTCTCAAGACGCTCTCCAGCATACTGCTCAGCATGCTCTCAAATACACTCCCAATTGCACTCGATGACACACTCCCAGCCTGCTTAACTATATGCTCCCAAGTCAGCTCTCAAGTCGCTCCCAGGTACACTCCGAGTTCGCTCCCAAGTACACCTGCAAGTACGTTCTGTAGTACACTCCTGGGCATGCTCTCCTGGTACACTCCCAAATGCACTCGATGGCACACTCCCTGCCTGCTTGACTGTACGCTCCCAAGTCCTCGCTCAAGTACACATCCCAGCACGCTCTCAAGTACAATCTCAATTGCACTCGAGAGGCCAGGCATCAGCAGTGGTGAGGCTGGTGGCATATGGTGGGCAGTGTTTGGCGGACGGCGGACGGCGTGAGCCAGGTGGAGTGTGGCATTTGTCAGGTGGTATATGCTGGCCGAAATCATGACGTTGGTCGATATGTTGGTCTGAACCTTATGTTCAGTGCGGCCACCATGACAAGATCTCACGATGCCTGAAGGTCATGGTGTTGACAATTGGAGCCTGTGATTCATCAGGAAAGGTAGATAATTGGATCTCGGGGAGAGCAGATCTCTGACTCGGCTTTTTCATTGGAATCTGTGTTCAGTTTCGTGTCGATTTTGTGTGTATGTGTGCGCATTGTGTCTGGGGCTAATGGTCATGATGGTGTTGGTGATGGTGATGGTGATGGTGATGGTGATGGTGATGGTGATGGTGATGGTGATGGTGATGGTGATGGTGATGGTGATGGTGATGGTGATGGTGATGGTGATGGCGTTGGTGATGGTGATGGTGATAGTGACAGTGATTGTACCAAAAGTACTTAGTTAAGTAGGTTGGCTATGTCAACGTCAGCATCAAATCTCGCACACACTCAGAGTTTTCCATCGGCCAAATCCTTCCTGTGGAAAACTCTACTCCACCCAAAGAGTGGCTCCCAAGCATGGCTCTCAAGCGTGGCTCTCTCAAGTAGGCATTCAAGCAGGCTCCGAAGCAGGCTATCAAGCGCCAGCGGGCGGTATAGTGGACTCGCAGTGATAGTGTGTACAGTACTAGTACCATAACAACGTAGACTCCAGGCAGTAACGACAGGTATAGGTCCATCTCTGGCCGCCAACCGTTTACAGCTCCATAGGCCCACGCGTACATCTCTATGAATCAACTATAGATGACTATAGGCGGCACGTCGCGCAGGGGTCCTCGGGAAGCTTGCAATTACCTGCGCATGTGCCCGTTTATGTGTAGCGCAGACTATAGTCGATTTGCACTTTTGCCGATGTGCCTACTTTCAGTATCTGTTGATATAAGAAGTATAGTTACATAGGTGGAAGCACCCCCGTAACACACGCAATTGATGTCATAGAATAGAGACTACGTCATTGTTCCCATTGCGATGCTTTTAGCACTGCCCAAGGGGGATTTCCGCCGGGAAGCTGAAGATATACACACTCGATGGTTCGAAGTATTGTGCCAGGAACGTGTGCAATACTATGATAACTGCGCCAAGAAGGCATAATCACCCTTCAAGTGGTGCAAATAGACCTTCAGATGTTGACATCGGCAAAAGTGCAAATTGACTATAGGCTGCGGTACACGTACACACATACGCATGCAGGTCATAGCAAGCTTCCCGAGGACCCCTCCACGACATGCAGCCTATAGTCATCTATAGTTGATCTATGGAGATGTACGCATGGGTCAATGGACCTATATACGGTAGGCGGCCAGAGATGGACCTAAACCTGTTCTTATTGCCTGGAGTCTTTGTTGTTATGGTACTGGTACTGTACACACTATCGCTGCGAGTCCACTATACCGCACGCTGGTGCTTGAGAGCCTGCTTGAGAGCCGGCTTCTGAGCCTGCTTTAAAGCCTGCTTGATAGCCTGCTTTATAGCGTGCTTGGGAGCCTACTTGAATGCCTACTTGAGAGAGCCGCGCTTGAGAGCTGTGCTTGAGAGCCGCTCTTCGGGTGGAGTAGAGTTTTCCACAGGAAGGATTTGGCCGATGGAAACCTCTGAGTGTGTGCAAGCTTTGATGCTGACGTTGATGTAGCCAACCTACATAACTAAGTACTTTTGGTACAATCACTGTCACTATCACCATCACCATCGCCAACACCTTCACCATCACCATCACCATCCCTATCACCATCACCATCACCATCACCATCACCATCACCATCACCATCACCATCACCATCACCATCACCATCACCATCACCATCACCATCACCATCACCATCATGACCATTAGCCCCAGACACAATGCGCACACATACACACAAAATCGACACGAAACTGAACACACATTCCAATGAGAAAGCTGAGTCAGAGATCTGCTCTCCCCGAGATCCAATTATCTACCTTCCCTGCCAAATCACAGGCTCCAATTGTCAACACCATGACCTTCAGGCATCGTGAGATCTTGTCATGGTGGCCGCGCTGAACATAAGGTTCAGACCAACATATCGACCAACGTCATGATTTCGGCCAGCATACGCCATGTGCCAAATCCCACACGCCACCCGGCACACGCCGTCTGCCGTCCGCCAAACACTGCCCACCAGATGCCACCAGCCTCACCACTGCTGATGCCTGGCCTCTCGAGTGCAATTGGGATCGTACTGGAGAGCGTGCTGGGATGTGTACTTGAGCGCTGACTTGGGAGCGTACAGTCAAGCAGGCTGGAGTGTGCCATCGAGTGCATTTGGGAGTGTACCGGGAGAGCATGCCCGGGAGTGTACTTGAGAACGTACTTGGAGGTGTACTTGGGACCGAACTCAGAGTGTACCTGGGAGCGACTTGAGAGCTGACTTGGGAGCATATAGTTATGCGGGCTGGGAGTGTGTCATCGAGTGCAATTGGGAGTGTATTTAAGAGCATGCTGAGCAGTATGCTGGAGAGCGTCTTGAGAGCGTACTTGAGAGCGTAAGTCGAACAGGCTGGGAGTGTGCCATCGAGAGTAATTGGGAGTGTACAGTCAAGCAGGCTGGGAGTGTGCAATCGAGTGCAATCAAGAGTGTACTTCACAGTGTACTTGGGAGCATGCAATGAATTGTATCTGGCAGCTTGCTTTCAAGTGTGTTGTATGCCGCGTGATGTATAGTATTCAGTGTGATGTATAGTTTCCAGCACACACAATCGCATGTGTATCATAGTAATCTAGTCAATGCATAGGTTCATAGGACCTTGTAGTGCCACTCGTCAAATATGCTATGAATTACCGTCCCAAAAACAGCTTCTCTATGAGTTACGCATCACGTAAGGTCATTTTTCCCGGTGTACTTGGTACACGGCTGTAGTTCCGTATTATAATTAACTATGCGTATCTCCAGACTAAGTGTATAGGTAAACGATAAAGATTGTAAACACACAATGGACAGATATGTATAGTCGTATCAAAAGCTATCAGATGAATAACAACTAAATCGTATCATGGTGTGATACAATATTGGCAATACATATAACTTATATAATTAATCTCGATGATTAATTAATATCGTAAAGTACAATCCTATAATCAATCTCGATGATTGATGAATATAGTAAAGTACATTCGTTTAATTAATCTTGATGATTAATTAATGTCGTGGCGGTAATTTTTTGCCTCTTGATGTGCAATCCAAATTGCCATGTATCTTCACAAAATCCTTCCCCAATCCTCCTGGATAAATTTGGCGTTCAGATACTATCAGCAATATTACATCTAAGGGTAATCTCCCTCATTCCTCGTCTTTCACAGACTCAATCGTAGATGTCAATTCTATGCTACCGTTATAATATCAATTCGTCTTTTCGCAATGAATCGTGTATAGTCTGCAATTGCCTATTGTTTTGACCTGGATATCATTGCTTGAACTCCCTCTGTTCAATCTTCTGATGTTTCAACACTTTCCCGCTTCGAGTGTGATTAATTGATGAACACAAGCTAGACTCCTTAGGCAAGAACTTTTTCCTTGACGGATGCTGAATATAATGTTTTCAGGAGGATTTCGCTATATCCGGTTATGCTAAATCCAACTCAGAATTATTATCCTCGGGATTTCTCATTTCTTCAGATTTTCAATCCGGTAATGGCGTAACAACCCAATCCCTAACGTATTCAGACGGGAATACCTGATACTGTAAATAGAACCTTAGTAGTTCCATATATTTCATAATACTTGCCAGCCACCAGATACACTGTGCTGCAAATATATTATCTTCCTTCTGGAATCGTCGTATCAATAATGCAAATGCGTAAACAATGATATCGTAATCGTTTGCGAACTCTCTTATAGTCAAGGGGTGAGGGAACTGAGTACAATCCTAATGAATAATACCAATATACTTGGTAACAATAATAATAATAAAATTAAGAACTTTGAAACTTGATAATATTTTAGCTTCGTCTTTCGCAGGTAAGTATTGTTTGTAACTGTGGTGTTACCCTTCCAAAAGCCGGAGCTCTTGTCTATCTTTTATAGCCTTTCTTGGACTACCAAAGTTCATGGCCGAACCTTAGCTATGATAACATCTGTTGTATCTTAGAGTACTCTTTCAATACAAGCCAGGCTCTAAGATAGAGGACCACGAATCTCAAAGGTTATCGTGTATAAGTATGATTGGTTTGTTTTAAAGCGTTACGCTCCCATCAAGGGTGCCAACCCCCATAAGAATTAATCAAACAGTAACTTCAACTTAGATATCTTGCAACTCGTTTATTTTGGATAGTCAAAACCTCTCCATCACCTGACGTGGTTTGTTTGTTTGATTGTAATCATTGGGCATTCACCCCAAAGGGGTGCCCAGCTGAGTTGCCATAAGCCGGCCGACCACTGGTCATCATGGCATTTAATTAACATTTGTATCCCTGTTCACCGGAAACTTCCTATCCATCCATCGGCTAAATTACAGCCAAACTAGCTCGCATAACACCTACTTCTGACTTAGGCAAAGTTGTTTCCTCCCACTTCCCGATACCCAATGGAGGGCACTAAGGCCACTGACCCACCAAGCCCACCCCCATTACTAATTGTTCGTATGCTCAACCTGTGGTGACTTTGACACAGGGAACTCCTGGTGCGACATCAACTTGTGTGACACAAGGAGTCTGCTTGGGTAGTGGAGTGGCGCCAGGATTTGAACCCATAACAATGAGCAAAGTGGTGGCAAGACCAAACAACTACACTACGGGGCCACTCCCTGCCTGACATGGTTATTTGGAGGGCTTTAAACAGACCGCTTAATAAATTAAGACCCAACCTTCACCATATAGGCTATTTGGCTTATCTGCTTCAGAGCCTTACATGGCGACCCACCATCGCTCTGTTGACATTTGACTCCACGCATACACCAGTATTATTGAACTGATAGCAATGAACCTTTCTCGTATATTCGCTGCCAGGGAGTCGGAGGTTGATCGGGGCTTATTGACTTTGCCCAACGTCTTCATCAATCAGACACACCATGCTTAGGCCGAGAGCATTCTCTTTGACCGCGGCGTACCCGAGTTGTTCCGCTCCACACGGGATTGGCTCGAGGTCCCACCTAATCGCATATTGGCTATCGTCTGCCTGACACTTTAGTCGCATTTCTGCAACTTCCGCATCTAGTCCCCTTAGGTCAGTTTGTATGAGTGTGGTAAGGAATAACTGGCATCAATATAAGCCTTGAAGGCTTATCGACAGGCCAAGGTTATTGCATCATCAAATCAGCTCTACCTTAGTATGTGAACTTTCAATGAATCAGCCAGCAATGAGGCTCACTGTCAAATCGACACGACAAATGTAATCACCTGCTAACGATCATACGTATGGCTGCTTACTAATTCATTTTATGATCGGTGTTATGTACTATAGGGTATTATTGAACCCGTTATGTTGATCTTGAAGTGGACTAGTACCAATACTTCTAATAGGGGAGAACCCCTAACAGCGTGTGCTTTTTCCACCGCTAGGCATGTTGGTAGCCGTGTTGGATGGTTGCACAGTTAGGACAACCTGAGAACTACACAGTGTGCTCCGAGATGCATGAGGTCTGAGCAGTGAAAGTGGTGTGGGATACAAAAGCAACGCCCGGCGTGATGAACATTCCTCACCCCGAGTAGTAAATCTCCTCTCGAGGCTTCTCATTCATGAGGTGCCTGGTGGTTGTGCAAGATGAAGGCTGGGCCATTTTGTGTTCGTTAACAAACAAAACGCAGGATATGAATCAAAATTATCATATCTCTCAAGTCGAACCGAGAAATCACAGGAACTTGAGTATATATCTCCCTTCTTTCCGCCTGCACCTTCATGCTCTTTTCCTCCCATATTAAACACACCGCTAGCATTATGAACTATTTCGACATCACGTGACTTGCATAAAACAACGCCTCTCATTTCAAAACACACCCAATAACCTACGCAACGTTGTACGTTCCCTCTGCACATCGTTCCGCTATATGCAACTGTATCATAATGCTAACGTTTCGGATGTAGATTCATTTTGAACTCACAGCGATGGCACCAAGAGGCAGTCACAAAGCAAAGGGGAAGGCTAGGGCAAAGATGCCAACGTCGGTCATGAATCGACACCTGTCGTTGGATCGGGACTGGATAAATGGATTCGTCTCGGAACACATCCGTGGACTCATACGGATATACAATGTTTGCGACGTCAAGCATGAGAGGGCATGGGACCTCTTTTATGAAACAATCCTTCTTGATCCAGTCACAACTCGCCGCTTTTCACAATTGCAGCCAAACACAAGACGCGCCACTAAGCCAGCGCATATCTCGGTGGCAATAGGGACCTGCAGGGCCCCAAACGGACTAAGTGACTACGCCCCCACGGCTTCGGAGCCCTCAACTCGAGTTTCAGTTCACACTCACAGACACCTGCCAACCAAATGTCAGAAATTGCGGACCTTTACTCGAAACAGGATGGGACCACTGGCTACAGAACCATCCAAACCCAGGCCTACGAAACACGCTCATGGACATGATCTGCTATGCAGTGTTCATCGGCTACACAGGCCCACCGCTATTTATCCTCGGGGACAACCTGCCATCGGCCCTCAACGACCCCACCCCAATCACCTAAGACATCGAAAAACGCACGTCTAACAGCCAAATCCTCAAACTCACAACCCTGCTGGCCAAATACATAGCATCACCACTGCGACTTGCACCGAAACAAGATGGCACCTGGAGGAGAATCCACCACCTATTGTCGCCAAGAGGGCACTTAGTCAACGACTATATACCCCAAGCGTGGGGGACACACACATACACACGATTCGACGACGCTGTAGCCGCGTTACAGGCCTGCGGACCCGGAGCAGTTTTAACCAAATGAGATCTCGCAGATGCATGTTGCCACATTTCGGTACACCCCGATGACTGGTGGCTACTAGGATGCAGCTGGATGGACACACGGTGGTGCGACCAATTTCTCCCATTTGGCTGCCGCACATCGCCAGCCATCTTTGACCTCTTCACATCGGCCCTGGAATGGATCCTCCAAACCCAACGGGGATTGGAACATCCACTCCACTACCTTGACGACTTTCTCGCCATCTTTCCACACTCCGCAACACTCTCCAACACACCAAACAGGAACAAAGGAGACCTCAGTCAGATCTGAAGCGACCTGGGATTCCGAGTCAAGGAAGAGCAGAACGAAGAGAGACACTGCATCAGATTCCTCGGCATAGGTATCGACACAGAAGCAATGGAGGCACGCCTGCCGCATGACAAGCACGAGAAAGCAATGGCACTGGTCAACTCCACACACGCGCAGCACTCAGTAACACACAGAAGCCTGGAAATGACAGTGGGCTTCATGTTGTTTGCCTCCAAAGTGGTGCCAGCATACCACCCCTTCCTTCACCGACTCTACGTCGCCCTCACGTTGGCATCGCGAACTCACCACATTTATGTCTCGTCGGAGATCAACAAGGACCTCACCTGGTGGCAGACGTTCCTCTGGCAATGGAACGGAGTCTGGCTCCAACACCACCCACCACAAATCTTACGGCTATGGACAGACCCATCTGGAAAGACAGGGATTGGGGGCTATTTTCTCAGACCAGGAGAAACCCTGTCTAGCATACACACACCGGCCCAGCTCTTCAGTACCACGGTCCCACAGCGGCATAAAGCCAAACACATCATCTTTAAAGAAATGTACGCGATGCTACACACACTTTGCACCTGGACACCCGAGTCCAGAGCCTGTAAAATCAAACTGCACTGCGACAACAAGGCAGTTGTGGCAGCACTTGCAGAATGAAACCTCAAAGGCCAGGCCATCAGCCCACTCCGGCAAATAGCCAGGCACATAGCACTCCACAATATCGAGCTCCACTGCGTGTGGATCTGGACTCAAGAAAACCCTCTTGCTGATGCACTCTCACAATGGGACACAGAGAAAATCGCTAACTTCTGCCCAAATTTACATTAGAAACAAATGCAATCACAAATGACACACCAGACACCTGGTACAAAGACTGCTACCTCCCCCCCCAGGCCACACAATATCTCTGGTGGGGACTCAGTTCCCAGACTCGGCGCACATACACCACAACAAGAAATGACTTCGTCCACTTCTGCGCAGTACGAGGAATCACGCCCTTCCCAGCATCGGAACAGCTGCTCTCACTATGGACCTCCAAACTCGGCAAACGCGGCCTGCACACAAAGACCATCAATTGCTACCTAAGAGGCCTAAAGTCACTCCACATCGACCTCGGGCTCAGCACCAAGCCATTTGGCAACCATCGCCTACACCGCATCATCAGGGGAATCAACCGATTCCATAGCGAGCCAAACAAGAAGGAGCACCTCCCAATCACGCGTGGCCTCCTCATCCGTATCCTCTCACTACTAGATGGAAACGACCTCCTCGATGCCAACCTCTACGGCACCTTCTGCATTGCACACGCTGGATTCCTTCAGGCAGGCAAAATAACATGGACAGCGAACGATCTAGTCCATGGCCACACCGAATTCGCACAATGGAACCTCACTCGAAGATCTATCCAATTCAAGGAGGACCAGCTTCTCCTCACACTACCAAGCTCAAAAACAGACCCCTTCTGCAAAGGAGTCACAATGACACTGTCGGCGTCCCACGATGCCGCCTACCCAGTCACGGCCATGCGGCACCTATACAAACTCTGTCCAAGCTGGAATCCACTCACCCCTCTCTTCGCACGCCCCCCAGAAGACGGCCAAGGAAGCGAGGCATTCACACGAGAATACTTGGTCCAGCGCCGGCGGGAACTGCTGGTACAGCTGGGAGTCAGGAGAGCATACTCGGGACATTCATTCAGAACGGGATCAGCAACCTCGGCCACAGCGGCGGGGCTGGCTGATAGCGAAATCCAACTAGTCAGCCAATGGTCGTCGAACCGGTACCAAGCTTATATCCACTACCACTCCGAGCAAGTCCTCCAAATCGCTTGCTGCTTCCAAAACTCACCAAAACACTCCCCATAACACCCCCTCCACATTATTTGGGGGCTGCTGCCGCGGTTGGGAGAGTCCAGGTGGAGCGGCGGCCACAGCGGTGGCCTCCGCCACCCCCAAGCGGCACTTCTGTGTTATGCGTTGTTTACTGTTTCGTTCGGCTCTGGTTCTTGTGACGGTTCTAGCGTGGGAATGTTTTTGTATATGAGAAAATATAGCACATAAGAAGGGAAGAGCCAGTCCACTAGATGGTCCAGCTTGACTGAGGGCTAGTGGAAGCGAATTGGCAGGTGGGAATTGACCGATGGCTGGTAGGGGTGAGCACCAATGGCCATCGGCTGGCAAGGGCGAGCAATTTGGCTGACGGAAGGGACGGAAGATCGCAACCAAGACCTTGAGCTTGAGCTAAAAAGTTTAAGCTTGAGCCAGAGCACAGGCCCGGGCCGGAGCAAAGCATGAGCACAAGAATCGGAGCAATCACCAGAGCAAGAGTGTTAGGAGTGCTCTCCTAGCAGTGGTAATGATACATGGATGGATTGCAGCAAGTAAATGTGATGATCGTGTGTGACTTATATGCAAAACACCTACTTGTGGAACATCATCATGGTTGTCAGTCAAGTGGTCTTTAGCAGGATTACACTTGAGCTGCATGTCGATCAATTGGTCATTGGTACACCCTGACTATCGGATTCACTTATGATGATGCAATTATGTCGCCATTACTGGGATGTGAAAAACCATCAGCAGTGTAAATGATTATGGGCCACACCTACTATATCTTATGTAGCAGGACAACACACAGTGAAGTTGTGCATATACAGAATTACGTGTCACGGCTCGGGTTGCGGGTGATGGATTGCGGGATACTTAGGAATAGTATCGGATGAATGGAAGGAATTGGTGTTACGGAAAGATGGAGACGTCCATACACGAGGTGATGGTGGTGGTATAATTAGTTATGATAAGGGAGTGGTCTGAGGTGTTGCGACGTCGGATGTTGTGGCGTGGTTGTACTGATAAGAGGTTATGTTAGTAGTGTGTAAGATCATGGGTGGATATTCGGATGGTACATCGGAGCATGAAGAATGGTTCGAGCATCAGCACAATGTATTTTAGTCACTGGAAGCCTCCAGGAGTGTCTGAGAGGATGTGGAGTGTAAACTTAGATGCATCAATTTCAGGAGAGTATCAGACCCTAGGAGGGCATTCCTGCCGGCCTTCAGAGTAACTGGGAGCGCCAACGACAAGCCTGGGAGCGCCTGGGAGCGCCAGCGACAAACGTGGGAGCGCCGGCGACATGTCTGGGAGCACCTCGAATCACAGTGGAGCAGTCTGGGAAAAACAACATCTTCTTTGGGAACGCTGCTGGTGCGCCTGGAAATCATAGCTACAACTTATCGTTCAACGATTAGTAAAACTCATGTATTCAGTTTGAATTCTCATCTATATATCTATATAGCTACCCATCTACACACAGTATATCTGGACAGGCTGCAGGCGGTGCTCGATTGCAATTCGAGGTGCACCAGAAAATGACGATCGAGTGATCTCACAGATACACTCCTAGGCCGTGATCCAGTGAGTTTGGAGATGCAGTTGAAGGCGGTAATGGAGTGTATTTGGAGATACACCTGAAGCCCGTGATCGACTGAACTTGGATATGCACTCCGAGATTGTGATCGAGCAAGTTTGGAGAGACACTTGGAGGCCATGGTCGTGCAAACTTGGAGGCCGTGATCGTGCGAGTTTGGAGGCCGTAATTGTGCAAGTTGAGAGATACACTTGGAGGCTGTGATCGTGCGAACTCGGAGGCCGTATTCGAGTGTATTTGGAGATACACTTGGAGGCGGTGATTGAGTGAACCGAGAGATGCACTTCTAGATTGTGATTGAGCGAGTTTGGAGATACACTTGGAGGCCGTGTTTGTGCGAACTTAGAGGCGGTGATCGTGCGAGTTTTGAGGCCATAATCGTGCGAGGTTAGAGATGTACATGGAGGCCGTGATCGTCCGAACTTGGAGGCCGTAATTGTGCGAGTTTGGATAAGTACTTAGAGGCGGTCGATGGACCGCACGCCAGGTGCTGAGACTCTATTCATCGGGTAGTTAACTCGCAACCGTGGGAATGTGACAAGCTGACTGTACCTTTGAGCTCTCATGGGAAGCTGGCTGATTGCGGTCGATCATGTAGGGAGGCACGCCGGAAGCTGAAGCTACTTTCAGGGGTCAACTCTTAATCATGAGAATGAAGTCAAGACAAACAATCTTGGGTGGATGCTGTACTCGGTGCGTGCTGTACTCAGTTTATGCTTGCACTCGCTGTATGCTTGTGCTCGGTGTATGCTTGTGCTCGGTGTATGCTTGTACTTGGTGTTTGCTGTACTCGGTGTAATCTCATGATCATGACATGGAGAGATACAGAGAGATGACTTAACTTTGTGTTCTGCAATGATTGTAGAGTTGTGGACGAGAAGGAGAGAGATGGGGATGATGATGAGAACGATGTAGAGGATACAAGGGGATATAAGAAATCCGGGATACGACTTGCTTGATTGGGTTGGGAAGACCTCGTATCAGTGCAATTTCGGGCTGGATCAGGACTCGTTCCTGCTGTATCGGGGATGGTTAATTGACGGGCACACGAATTTCTCTTAAATCCCGGTTTCTCATGATGATTTCCCCCATCACCTCTCATCTCTCTCTTTCTCGTCCTCAACTCTACCATCACCTAAGAACATGAAGTTAAGTCATTGATGTCTATCTTTCCATGCTATGATCAACAGTTAACACCAAGTTCAGCATACACTGCGTACTACATCATCCCGTGATCGACTGTCTCCCGCTCCCAGCCAGTCTCATCTCTCGGCAGACCATGTTGTACTCAATTCTCCACATTCCCACAATTACGAGTTACCCAATGAAGAGAGTCTCAGCTCCTGTTGCGCCTCCCTCCCGAACTACCGCCTCCAGATTGACCGCCTTCTAGTACTCCTCCAATCTCGCTCGATCGCGGCCTCCAAGTGCATCTCCAAACTTGCTCCAATACGGCCTCCGAAGTATATCTCCAAACTCACTCGATCACGATCTCGGTGTGCATCTCTAAATTCACTCGATCACGGCCTCCAAGTGTATCTCCAAATACACTTGATTACGGCCCCCAAGTTTGCAAGATCACTGCCTCCAAGTGCATGACTAAACTCACTCGATTGCGGCCTCCAAACTCGCTCAATCACAGAGTCGAAGTTCACACGATCATGGCGTCCAAGTGTATCTCCAAACTCGCTCGATCACGATCTCGGAGTGCATCTCTATGTTTACTTGATCACGGCCTCCAAGCGTATCTCCAAATCCACTAAAATACGGCCTCCAAGTTCGCACAATCACGGCCTCCAAGTGCATCTCCAACATGGCTCGATCACAGCCTCCGAGTACATCTTTAAGGAGTGACGCCGGGTGTACGGAAACACAGGGCTAACGAAGGTGGATAGAGTGACGGGGAGTATATATCTGCCAGACCCCGGAGTTGATAGACATCTGTTAGAGGTTCTCCCCGAACAGAGATGTTGGTACTAGTCTCCTTCGAGATCTACATAACGGTTCATAATACCGTATAGTACAAATCACCTATCTCAAAATGAAGCAGTAAGCTGCCATACATATGATCCCTAGCGGGTGATTACATGGCTCGTGTCGATTTGACAGTGAGCCTCATTGCTGGCCGATTCATTGAAAGTTTGCATACTACGGTACAACTGATTTGATGATGCAATAACCTTGGCCAGTCGATAAGCCTTCAGGGTTTATATTGATGCCAGTTATTTCTTACCACATTCAGTCAAACTGAGCTAAGGGGACTGGATGCGGCAGTTGCAGAAATGTGACTGACGTGTCAGGCAGACGATAGCCAATATGCGATTCAGTGGGACCTTGAGCCAATCTCTTGTGGAGCGGAACAACTTGAGTACTCCCCGGTCAAAGAGAATGGTCTCGGCCTGAGCATGTTGTATCTGATTGATGAAGACGTTGGGCAAAGTCAATAAGCCCCAATAAGCTCCGGACTCCCTGGCAGGGAACAACCGAATAGAGTTCATCACTATCAGTTCAATACTACTGGTGTGGTACGTCAAGTCAAATGTCAACAGAGCAGTGGTGGGTCGCCACGTAGGTCTCTGAAGCAGATAAGCCAAATAGCCTATATGGTGAAGGTTGTGTCTTGATTTATTGAGCACTCTGTTTAAATCCCCCCAAATAACCACTTCAGGGCGATGGAGAGGTTTTGATTATCCGAATAAGCGAGTTGCAAGATATCTAAGTTAAAGTTACTACTCGATTACTTCTTATGGGGGTTGGCACCCTGTATGGGAGCGTAATGCTTTAAAACGAACAAATCATACCTATACCTGATAACCTTTGGGATGCGTGGTTCTCTATCTTAGAGCCTGGCTTGCAATAAAAGAGTACTCCAAGATACGACAGCTAATATCAAACCTAAGGTTCGGACATCAACTTCGGTAGTCCAAGAAAGGGTATAAAACAATGACAACAGCTCCGGCTTTTGGAAGGGTAGCCCCATAGGTACGAATGATACCTACCTGCGAAAGATGAAGCTGAAATGTTATTAAGTTTCAAGTTCTCATTTATTATTGTTATTATTACCAAGTATATTAGTACAATCTATTAGGATTGTACGCGGTTCCCCCACCCCATGACTAGACGAGAGTTTGCAAACGAATACGACATTATAACATACACATTCTTTCTGTCAATACAACGGTTCCAGAAGGATGATAATATATTTGCGTCACAGTGTATCTGGTGGTTAGCAAGTATTATCAAGTATACCGAGATACTGGAGTATTATTTTGATCATCAAATATTCCCCGCAGACTATGGTAAGGACCTTATAGTTACACCGTGACCACAAACAGACAACGTTGGAACTATAGTACCCAATTTTGATATTCCTGCTTGAGATTTGGAATGTGATTCCGATATTGGAGAACAGCTATTCGAAACAGAATTACGAACTGATCCCTGAATCAATGATTGAAATAAGTTGAATACAACTTGATCTGGACGAGTGTTCAAGAATAAACCAAAATACAAGAAACCAACTCATCTGGAGCTAGAGCAACATTTCGGCAAACATAGCAAGAAGGAGAGAAGGCGTACTAGGGATTGTTTTCGAGCCGAATATCAAGATCTGTGAATTAGTAATTTGGGCAGATTACGCAGAGACATAATATTGCGGATAGTATCTGAACCTCAGATTTATCAAGGAATAAGTGTGAGAGATTTAGTGAAGATAGGTGTCAATTTAGATTGCACTATCATCAAGCAAAATATTACCACCACGATATTAATTACTCATCGAGATTAATTATATGAACATACTTTACGATATTAATCAATCACCAAGATTAATTATACTAACATCCTTTATGATATTAATTAACCACTGAAATTAATTATACAAACATGCTTTACGATATTAATTAATTACCGAAATTAATTATAGGAGAGTTAGAGTTACATGCATTGTCAATACTGTATTACACCACGAAACGATTTGGTTGCTATTCATCCAATAGCTTCTGATACGACTATACATATTTGTCCTCTTTGCGTATGCGATCTTTACAGACTCTTGATACAGTTTGTCTGGAGATAGGCTTAAGGAATTACAATAGGAACTACGGCTGTGTACCAAGTACTTACTTACTTATAAGTATTGAAGTATACTTATAAGTACAGTTACTTAGGTGTAAGCACCCCCGTAACAACATCATCTCATTTCCATCTCATCTCATCATACAATGAAAATACACACTCTAGCTTTCCCAACTTTTGGTCTCACTCAAAATGTCCGAGATGTGGATCCACACAGTTGCGTGGATCATCAACGCCGGGTAGTATCATATCTTCTCACCTGATTCCTACGCTCCTCAAACCAGAACCGCTCTTGCTCATGAATTCCGTTTGGATGTCGCGAGAGGTGCAGCGGAGTGTTGATGGTGGGCTCTCTGCCTTCTAGCTCCATCGTTTCACCACAATGGCCTCCAAGTGGTGCATCTCCAAGTTCTCCCAATGGGCATGTCCAGGTGCTCGTCTGATTATGCTCGACTACCATCTGCGGCCAGATTGACCATATGTATATATATACAGAGACATAAATAATGCATGCCATATTATGATGTAGTGAATCTTGTGACTGTAACAATGACAAATATGATAAGACGAAATGCCTTGTGGTTATGTGTTGTGCAGCGGCGGTCTCAGCTGCTCTCCAAGTCTCCCGCAGAGCTGCACAGAGGTCTCAGGAGCTCCTAAATTTGACTATCCTATAAGTCAAATCTCGTAGCATCTTGAATGCACCTCCACAACTGCAGGTGCTTTCAGGAGCACCTGAGAATGCTCTTGCAGAGTCTGAGAGCACATTACTTTGCTCCAGGGGGGTCTGGGAGCATCTAGAAGTACTTAGCAGCACTGGTGAGGTCGCCCGGAGTGTCTGGGAGGATTGCTTGTTGCTTCCGGACCGATTTCCATTTTGCTGATGAGGGTGGCAGACGAAGTGTATACCAAGAGAGGTTGTTTTGTGTTGGAGGGTTTCCTTTTCTTCTCTGTTTACTCGTTCTCTTGTATAGCAAAGCAAGCACGACTTCGAACCAGCTCTGACTGTTGTCTTGTCTCGACTCTCTTGATACGAACTTCGAAAGCACCTTCTCCCGATCATGATATTATATTATTCTTACCAATATCACCTACGCCCGACCCCGCCCGTTACAACAGAACGAGTCCTTTACAACGTACCTGATATTGAATGTACTGTCAGCATTGTTTGACTCCTTGTTTCGATCTTGCTTGGTACTACTGTGAAATCACCGATAGTTATATTTCCAATTGCTATATGTGCAGCTGCGATCATACGAAATTACATGTGCCTACACCCTTCGAACGGCTGTAAGTACTGTAACGAACCTTGTTCTGTTACCTGTTGGGTATATTTGGGACCCAATCGGCAGTGGTTTCATGTTTGCGATGATGGTGTTGACAAGTTACCACGACTTACAGGAATTTATATCAGCCAATACCCACATCAATCGCCATATTTGGATGCAAAAGTACGACAGTAACTGTACTTCTTCGACAAATTGGTTTCACCTTGCCGGAACTCACTGTTATTTGTCCAAACCTGAACCTGTGAACGCCTTCGAGAGTATCAGTGAATTATTGAATACTGAGTTAGCCGACCTCACTCTACCTGCCTACTTTTGGGAACAATCAGATGTTCCCTCCCGTTGGAATATTTATTGGACAGAAGCCCCCGCATACGGAGGAGGCTTGGAGTTGGACGACCCTGTATATGCAAGCAGTTGGACTAGGTATTGGGGAGCCCACACATGGTTCGATTGTAACCCGGAATTACCTTGTGAGTGCGAAGGACATCACTGTTTCGGAACGCATTCGACAGAAGGACATGCACCAGCAGCAGCAGCAACAGCAATGCCTGCGCCGGTGCCTCTGATTGTTATCAAACTCCGACCTCGACTCCCTCAGAAATAGACGCATATAATTGGCACTGGTAGATGTGCTTGATTTGGTGCAATGTCTGGATTAGAACAACACGACCGGGTGGCTCTGGTGTCCGCGGATGACCAGGCCATCATAGGAGGAATTGTCAACAGGAACCTGATAGAGATCAACTTCGCGGAGAGACAGGCTGTGCTGGAGGAGGCACAGGAAGTGCTGAGGAGAGTCGCGCAATATACCAAACCTGCAGCTATGGTACGAGGGTGTGTGACCATCCGGCACAGATAATCGCATTACAGAAACAGATTACAGACCTGCAGACACATCAGTTCCTGCCTCCAGAGTGCGATCACTCGACATTCAACCAACAGCTGGAAATGTTGAGGCAGGAGGTGGAAGAAGTTAGGAGGACCCCGAAACTGGTAGAAACGGACGAGGAACTGCGACAGGAACTCGACGATATGTCACGAGAGGCCAGACAATCGGGAGAAGAATTACAAGCTTTGAGGACGCTGTGAGCGAATGCCCTATCCTTAGCGGCTCGGGCAGTCCCGATTCCCCCCCAGCGGTCCAAGTACTGAGGACAGAAGTTTTCCGACTCACCGGACTTTTCAGTGTCAGATCGAACTCAGTTGAGAGTTTGGATTGCTCAACTCTGCATGGTCATATGACACAAGTCCGCCAGGTTTCCCGACGAACAATCGAAGATGCGGTACGCATTCAACCACCTGAGGGGAGTAGCCTTAGGCCAGATCTTGCCACACGTCTGGGAGGACGGAACGATGGGGCTAGAAGACCGACCCGCTTTTATACAACTGCTCGAAGCAGCTTTTGGGGACCCCGACTGAGTAGCAACCGCCGAACGGAAAATGCAGGAGATCAACCAAAAGAACCGCGATTCTCTCAGTACTATGCTGAGTTTCAAGTTATTACTGTGGATCTGGATGGGAACCCCTCGGCCCGACGGAACGGTTTGCAGATGAGATTGTCCAAAGAAATGAAGAACTCCTTTACGTATAGCGATATGCCGGAGGAACTTCCTGCATTTGTGACGGTTTGTCAAAAGCGAGATGATCAGATCCGACAACACCCTACGGAGAAGGCAGTACAGAATACGGGTGGAGGGATAGGTTTTGCCAATTCCCGCAGACCTCCGGCCCCTCCAAAGAATTCCGCAGCAGCTCCCACTGGGACAGTGGCTGGATATACCGGACCTGCACCTATTGACCTCAGTGCAGGTAGGAGAAGGATTTCTGCGGAAGAAAGGGCAAAGAAGTTTGTGGATGGAAGGTGTTTGTACTGCGGTGGATTTAACCACAGGGCTGCGGATTGTACGGCAAGATTGAAGGCTCAGACGTTGAGGGTGGCTGGAGCAGAGGTAAAGGACGTACGGACCAGACAGGTTCTATGGAATCGGGAAAAGAGCATGTCAATCGAAGGAGGATGGCTCTTCACTTGACAGTAAAAGTTTTGTTTCAGATGCTTTATAATGTTTTGGAATTTCTTGGTGATCAGTATACAAGGTGGAGGTATTGGATGGATCAATGGAAGTGAAACATTTGGTTATAACCTGCACATTGACTGTGAATAATCAAGAAATACCCATATATGCCCTGATCGACTGTGGAGCTACAGGCATTGCATTGATGGATCAAGATTTTGCTCGCCATCATCAAATACCACTCCAAGAATTAAAGCAGAAACGACAAGTCAAAGTTATCGACGGAAGACGCATAGAATCAGGAGATATTACGCATTTTGCCAAAGTCGGAGTGAGGATTCAGGATCATAAGGAACAGTTACCCATGTGTGTTACGAAGTTAAGATATTATCCAATTGTCCTCGGAATTCCTTGGTTATGATTGCATGATGTTGCAGTACGGTTTGCATCTAATACTGTTACTTTTGGATCCCAATATGGCACGACACATTGCCATGATGCACCTGTTGGGGGGCAAGGAGTACAAGAGCAACCCCCGGAACCGGTTCATTTACAGAAGGAAGGAGTATTGGAGCCACAGATACGTCCACAACGACCAGTTCGAGGAAGTATTGTTATGCTTAATGGATCGTCGTTCTTTCGAACAGTTAAGAAAGGGAAACTTAAGGTGTTCAAAGCATCCCTTTATGATAGTAATAAAGCCATCGAGGCAAAGTATCTTAAGGAACGACCCTTGAAGAAGATCATTCTGAAACAATATCGTGAGTCTCTACCCTGCTTTAATAAAGTTTTAGCTAATCGCCTTCCACCACATCGACCAGGTATTGATCATGAAGTACGCCTGAAGGAAGGGGAAACACCAACGTGGGGCCCCCTTTATTCAATGTCAAGGGCTGAATCAGTTGTCCTTAAGGAATGGTTAGAAGAGAATATGTCGAAAGGATTCATTCATCAATTGTCATCACCCTTTGCGGCACCAGACCTCTTCGCAAAGAAACCAGATGGGGGGCATCGATTCTGCATTGATCATCGAGATATTAATACTAAGACTATTAAGAATCACTATGCCCTCCCCGTAATACGAGAGACTCTGAATTTTCTTCGAAAAGCAAGGGTTTATACAAAACTCGATGTTCATGGGGCTTATACTCTGTTATGGGTTTGGGAGGGAGATGAAGATAAGTTAGCCTTCCGGACAACATATGGATTGTTTGAAACAACAGTTATGCAATTAGGGACGACAAACACTCCTGCGGACTTCACGGGATACATCAATAATATAATAAGGGAGGCTTTGGAAGACTTTGCATCAGCGTATCTGGATGATATATTGACACACAGTGATTCGAAGGAAGAGCATGTGGAGCATGTGAAGTGGGTCATGCAACATCTTTTGGGGGCAGGCTTATATTTGAAGCCAGAAAAGTGCGAGTTTCATAAGGAAACCGTATGATATCTGGGTTTGATTATATCAACAAATGGGATATGAATGGATAAGAATAAGGTTGAGACCGTGAGGAATTGCAGTCGAGAGAAGAAAACAAAGAATGGCAGGCTGAATAATCTCTTCGAAGTCCAACAGTTTCTTTGGTTTTGCAATTATCATTGACGTTTTATCCCCAAGTATTCTGAGAAAGCCAAACCATTCACAAAGCTAACCAAGAAAGATGGACCATTTGTATGGGAGGCGGAACAACAGTTAGCTTTCGAAACGATGGTGACCGCCTTTACAACTGATCCAGTACTTCGACATTTCAATCATGATAGGGAAGGGATCATTGAAACTGATGCCTCCGATTATGTATCTGCAGGAGTTTCATCTCATTATGATGATGATGGAGTGCTACACCCGGTAGCGTACTTTTCGAACCAATTTACGCCAGCTGAATGCAATTATGATATATACAATAAGGAGCTTATGGCTATTATTGAGGCACTCGAGGAGTGGAGACCAGAATGTGAAGGGGCTGCGTATTCCCTTAAGTTGATAACCGACCATAAAAACCTCGAGTATTTTATGACGAGAAAGCTTTTGAATCAACGACAGGCACGATGGTCAGAGTTTTTAACCAGGTTCGACTATGAGACTGTCTATCGACGAGGTGAATCGAACGCAATGGCAGATGCTTCGACGAGGAGGACAGGAGACCTCCCTGAGGGGGGGGATGAAAGATTGAAAAATAAGGAACAGGTGGTTCTAAAGCCGCAGAACCTACCGGAACAATTGCGTTTGTAGGTGGACAGCCCGCCTGCCCAGGGCCGTCCCTCTATTTCCGATCTTACGACAGAAGCATATGAGACTGACCTGCTACCAGGGAAAATACTGGAAGCAATTCGGACAAAGAATAGGTTCCAGGAAATTACTATCGCAGAGTGCATAGAGGACGGGGGACGGATACGGTATAGAGGGAATTTATACGTACCACATAATGATGTGTTACACCTACATATCATACAGGAACATCATGATACGGCATTAGCAGGACACCAAGGACGGGCAAAGATGTTCGACCAACTCGATAGAAAGTATTATTGGAAGGAAATGCGCAAGGATGTTGATCGGTATGATTGGAACTGTCACGATTGGCAGCGGTCCCAAAGTTCAAGGCATGCAACCTTCGGCGTTCTTCGACCCTGACCGGTACCGGGGAAACCATGGGATGACATTTTGATGGATTTTGTGGTTGGGCTACCGGAGTGTGAAGGCTTTGATGCAAAATGGGTAGTAGTTGTTACGGGGGTGCTGTAACCTAAGTACCTATACTCATTACTAGTATTGAATACTTTATAAGTAAGTACTTGTAACACGACCGTAGTTCGTTGTCGTATCTTCTTATGAGTATCTCCAGACAAAGTAGATCAGAAGTCTATAAAGATCATATACTCAAGAGAACAAATACGTATCGTTGTATTAGATGCTTCCAGATGAATAGCAACAAAATTGTATTGTGGTGTGATGCAGTATTGTCAATACATATAACTCATGGAATTGATCTCATTGATTGATTTAACCATAAGGTGTATTCGTATAATCAATCTCGGTGATTGATTAATATCGTGGCGGTAATTTCTGCTGGTTGATTGTGCAATTTTAATTGACACGTATCTTTACAAAATCCCCTTCCTTAATTTCCTCGATAAATCTGGCGTTTAGATAGTATTGGCAATATTACGTCTCTGTGTAATCTCCCTCAATCCTTATCTTCTGCAGACTCAATTGTAGATGTAAATTCTACGCTGCCTTTATACTAATAATCCTTCTCTCCGTAGTGAAGCCCGAATCTTATGTTGCTCTTTATCAGTTTTCCGGGGATATCTCTTGGCAAGAGTTTTCTGTTTAATTGTCTTAGGTTTCACCACTTTCCCGCTTCGAGTCGAAGTAATTGGAATAGGGTGATCTTCGGAGGTTATTATAATATCTTCTTCAGCTAAATCTAACTGTGAAATATTATCTTCGAGAATTACTGATTCCTCAGTTGATGGATTCAATTATGGTGTAACCACTAAATCTCTGACGTATGCTGACAAAAATACTTGATATTCACAGTAGTACTTCAATATCTCGGTATATTGGATAATACTTGCCAGCCACCAAATGCACTGGGCAGCAAAGATATTATCTTCTCTCTGGAACTGTCGTATCAACGGATACAACGCATACACAATTATATCGTAGTCGTTCGTGAATCTCCATTCAGTCATGGGGCGGGGGAACCACATACAATCCTAATAGATAATACTAATATACTTGATAATAATTACAATAGTACAATGAGAACTTGAAACTTAATAATATTCCAGCTTCGTCTTTCGCAGGTAGGTATCATTCGTAGCTGTGGGGCTACCCTTCCAAAAGCCGGAGCTTTCGTTGTTCTTTTATAGCCTTTCTTCGACTACTGAAGTTTATGTCCGAACCTTAGCTATGATCTCATCTGTCATATCCTAGAGTACTCTTTTATTACGAGCCAGGCTCTTGGATTGAGGACCACGCATCCCAAAGGTTATTGTGTAATCGTCTGATTTGTTTTATGGAGTTACTCCCCTGACAAGTCAGGCCATCATCATATGATAGGATTTAATCAAACTGTAACTTCAACTTACATATCTTGCAACTCGTTTTATTTTGGATAGCCGATACCTCCCCATCGCCTGACGTGGTTATTTGGAGGGCTTTAAACAGATTGCTTAATAAATTAAGACACAACCTTGACCATCTAGGCTATTTGGCTTATCTGCTTCAGAGTCTTACGTGGCGACCCACCATTGCTCCGTCGGCATTTGACTTGACGTACCACACCAGTATTGTTGAACTGATGGTGATTAACTCTACTCATTTGTTCCCTGCCAGGGAGTCGGAAGTTTATCGGGGCTTATTGACTTTGCCCAATGTCTGTATCAATCAAACACACCATGCTCAGGCCGAGACTATTCTCTTTGGCCGGGGAGTACCCAAGTTGTTCCGCTCCTCAAGTGATTGGCTCGAGATCCCGCTTGATAACATATTGGCTAACGTCTGCCTGACACGTCAGTCACATTTCTGCAACTGCCGCGTCCAGTCCCCTTAGCTCAGTGTGAATGAATGTGGTAAGAAATAACTGGCATCAATATAAGCCTTGAAGGCTTATCGACTGGCCAAGATTATTGCATCATCAAATCAGTCCTACCTTACTATATAAACTTTCAATGAATCTGCCAGCAATGAGGGTTGTTGTCAAATCAACACGAGGCATGTAATCTCCCGCTAACGATCTTACGTATGGCAGCTTACATCTTCATTTTGAAATTAGTGTTATGTACTATACGGTATTATAGAACCCGTTATGTAGATCTCCGAGTAGACTAGTACCAATACCTCTATTAGGGGAGAACCTTACAGTAGTAGACCGGCTTTCAAAAATGCGACATTTTATTCCTTGCCATACGACGATAGATGCCCTGGGGTTGGCAGAGCTGTTTCTGCGGGAGGTGGTACGCCTTCATGGACTTCCATTGACCATTATTTCAGATCGAGGCCCACAGTTTCGTCAACATTTTCGCAACAGATGTGTGGTCGGTTGGGGATTGATTGGAAAATGTCGACAGCTTTTCACCCACAGACAGATGGACAGACGGAACAAATGAATGCCAGTATGGAACATTATCTTCGGGTGTTGGTTAATCATCAGCAAGATGACTGGGTAAAGTGGCTACCGTTGGTGGAGTGTGCTGCAAAAAACGGAACGTCCAAGACTATGAAGTGTACTCCGTTTTATGCAGTACATGATGTGGATCCCCGGATGACATTTGCAGGAGAACCAATGCAGGAGCGAGATCCACGACGAATCGATACTGATCAGGTTCAGGCAACTATGCAACAAATTCATGACCACCTCCGAGTTGAGGTGAGGAGGAGTCAAGCAGTCCAGGAGGAGGGCGGAAATTGTGGACGAATTCCATCTCCAAATATTCGAGAAGGCTCTCGAGCGTTGTTGGGTGCGCAAAATATTCGAACTATAAGGCCTGCATGTAAACTCGAGTGGAAACGCTTGGGGCCCTTTATGGTTGTCCGTCGAATATCACCATATGCTTATGAGCTTGAGCTCCCTGCCTCATTACGGATTCATCGAGTATAACCTGTTTCGCTCTTGGATCCAGTGGCTGAGGATCCCCTTGAAGGACGACGAATCAATCTGCCACCTCCTGTGGAAGTCAATTGTGAAGAGGAGTATCAGCTTTCGAGTGTTGAAGATAGTCGGATATATCGAAATCAGCTACAGTATCATATATGTTGGACTGGGTATGATTCTTTAACATGGGAACCTGCTAAGTTTGTAGAAGGGTTACAAGCAGTAGGAGAATTTCATCAACGTTACCCAAGGAAGTCCGGACCGCTGGGAAATGTTCTTGGCGGACCCCGAACCTAGGAGGGGAATACCGTCATGGCTCGGGTTGCGAGTGATAGATTGAAGGATACTTAGGAATAGTATCGGATGAAGGGAAGGAATTCGTGTTACGGAAGGATGGAGACGTCGATAGACGAGGTGATGGTGGCGGTATTATTTGTTATAATTAGGAAATGGTCTGAGGTGTTGCGACGTCAGATGTTGTGGCGTGGTTGTACTGATAAGAGGTTATTTTAGTGGTGTGTAAGATCATGGGTGGATATTCGGATGGTACATCGGAGCGTGACGAATGGTTCGAGGGTGGCAGACGAAGTGTATATAAAGAGAGGTTGTTTTGTGTTGGAGGGTTTCCGTTTCTTCTCTCTTTACTCGTTTTCTTGAGTAGCAAAGCAAGCACGATTTTGAACCAGCTCTGACTCTTGACTTGTCTTGACTCTCTCGATACGAACTTCGAAAGCACCTTGTCCCGATTACGATATTATATTATTGTTACCAAATCACCTACGCCCGACCCCGCCCGTTACATCACATGTGCAGCAGACGATAATGCAATATGCAAGGATTAGAGATCTGGAAGCTCACACGCTAAGCGGTGAGAATACCAGGTGGCACACTCCGGTCTACGGAAGGTCCAGACCTAAGCATGCAGTGTCTGACTGATTAATGACAGTGGCTGAAGATAAGAGGCCAGAAGCAAACCTGCTCATTGGCTTGAGTCAGTATGCATTGCAATGTCATGTACGTGTCATTATATACTTTGGCAGAGTATCGGTTGGTCGCCGATTAAATCTCTGACGCATTGCGGAATAGCCAAATTAAAATGCGAGGCATTTAATACCCTTGAGTTATTAAAACATAATGCAATAAGCACTGATAAGACTATTAGTCGTCAGATGTTCCAACTACTGAACAAACGAAATGCAAGATGTCTAAGTTCGAGTTATCAGTTGGCATAGTAGCACATTTGATATCATGTTATGGGGATGGCCCATAGTGGGGGTGTAATGCCTTGAAACCACTCATGGATGAACACGATAACCTTGAGGGAATTTGTGGCACTATCGATGAGTCACTTAAGATGATCTCGGAGATAAGCTATCAAGCAAACTATGTGTCATGGCAGCAATCAGAAGGCAAGCTTGACCTGAGGATCCAACTATACAAGAACTCACATTGTCCCCAACAATGAAAAGAACCAAGCTCTAGCGGCAATCCACAGTCAGACATTACCAGTGAAGAACACCTTAAAATATTATTAAGATTTCTATCTAAAAACATTTACAATTACTTCACTACTTCATTTACGTGAATATTCTTTATATGTGTTTGTTCAAGTTGACACCATCTCAATACGCACATCAACAGGTCATCGCAACTATCGGCGATCAAATTCAATTTTTCAAGGAGCAGCATTTAACCCAAATTTGCTGCGAACTTTGATACTACGCAGTTACTCTCCCTATCGGATACAACGTTCACCAATACATCACTACATGGTTGTTACCCTTCGAAGAGTTTACTGACGAGTGACTCTGGACCGACGAGGAGGAGTGGTGAGCTCTTACTAGCGGAACTAGATAAGAGGTTGAGTCTTGGGAAAGACGAGGAGATATTTAGATAGGCGGCATTATCTAGTTCAATAAATGTTGTATTGATTATTGGGCCTAAATAACCCCATAACACAGAGCTCCGCCGGTGCTCAGAGCTGGAGCCCGAGCTCGAGGTTTTTCGCGCCAGAAGCCGAGGGATGGGAGGGATGTAAGGAGGCCAGGAGCGAAGGAAAGGAGGTATATAAGAGGAGCGGAGCGGCAGTGGTTGAGGCAAAGCAGCGCGTCCAGCTTCAAAAAACCCGCCCACCCGCACCCCTACATATACCGAGGGCAGCCCTGTATGGGTTTTCGACTCTAACACCCAGTGAATTGGCGTCTGGCCAGGAATGGGAGAGTCCAGGTGGAGCGGTGGCCACAGCGGTGGCCTCCGCCCCCCCCAGGCGGCACCTCTGTGTTATGCGTTGTTTACTGTTTCGTTCTGGTCTGGTTCTTGTGACGGTTCTAGCGTGGGAATGTTTTTGTATATGAGAAAATAAAGCACATACGAAGGGAAGAGCGAGTCCACTAGTTAGGCACTTCTGCGGCTAGGGAAATTGGATTAATTCTTGAGAATAGACATTCGGAAGAGAGGTTCGGTCAACATGGTGAAAGGACGGTCCCCTCGTATATATAGCTCTAGCAGCCAAATAGTGTTTAATGCTGCGCTCCGGCGGAAATGCTTGCAGGTTATTATTGTACATATCACATTAGACCGTGTTGTGATGGCAAAAGCTTCGAAAGCTGCGGAGTTGCGGGTAAGAGGCATCGAACTTGTAACTCTGCAGAACGGGCCCGCAAGGGTGCAGCAAAGCTAAGATGGAGATTCTGCAGGAAAGTGAGGAATCTACAGAAAGTCGACGGGGATCTTTCAGGGCGATGCCGATAACGAGAGGAAGGCGGTAGGTAGATCTGTTTAATGAATTAATGCCTCAAGGTACCCAAGGCCTGACAAATATACTCGCAATTCGCCAGAGCTGTTCCCTTAGGTTCTCTTTCGCTCACTTCCTTTGCTTTATGATGTGCGTTGATGATCGCTTGTTGCAAGGTCTAGAAATCCGCCAAAACGGCGATCCCGCTCATAGTTCATGGACATTCGTTTCGACCACTATTAAAATTAATTATTTTACAATCCCATAGCAAGCTTTAAGGTGCCGGGAAGGGTACTCGGTCCCTTGACTTACCTCATCGTACTTTACTCTCCCATGAATGAAATATCATCGTACTACTGCTAACTATCTAAGAAGCGAGACGAGTGGAAGAAAGACCAGCGGAAGAGCCAGGATCGGTATACCAACGCAGACATTCCCGGAACTGCAAACTGCAAACAAGCGAAAGGCAAACTTCTGACCTCTCGATTTCGTGAACCGGGAACTAATCGTTCACGTCAGGTTCTCCGTCGATTGTGAATCGAGTCTCTAACTATCCATCCAATTCAACCTCTGTTCTCGTATGGAATTCATCTACCATAGCGGCTACCTATTTAACAATGTCCTCCACCGTGCCCCCCAATGTACACTCGTCGTTTTTGGGGCTCAGACCATCGATTTCCTTTGCTCACTGACGTTTGCGCTATCTCTCGAAAGTTCCGCTGCGAAGACCTCAGACCAAGATGCCTCTCCGGACGGATTTATTCTCAACAGTTCAGATGTTCAAGACTTTGAAATTTGGTCGTGAAGACCTTGGGAGGGCCAGTTTACACCCGGGCAGAGGCCTCTTCCGCTTAACGATTCTATAGCATTGTTAGCCCCGGGGGATTCAAAATTACTAAACTTAACTGGTTGGATAATTAATGTAAAGACTCGGGCAGTGAAAGGTGATAGAATTGTCATCGTTTTCTGCTCTCATGGCCAACAAGCATCTGGGAGTGTGGTCCTAAACACACAAGGAAGGAAAGAATACCTCTCAAAAACGGACGTCTGTGCCAGCTTGACTGGTCTCGCTGCTGGCACGTGGGTTCTACTTGTAACGAAGCCTGTTACTCTGGAGCGTGGACCACCTTAGCTACAGATATACTAGGAAAAGACGTCCTTGTAGAAGCAACATCACTGATTAGAGGACTATCGGTCAATCAGCGAAGCGCATCTCTTCTCTCTCACTGCTTTATTTTTACTGCGGCCTTTGTCCACAAGCTCACCGTCTCTCCCGAAGGTCGAATACGCGAACATACGTCCAGAATCGCTGCAGAAATGCCCCCATGCCAGCCGGACTCAGACACCCACCTACCCGCATTTGCAACTAGTTCGAGGTCACTTTAAAACTTTAACATTTCCCATTTTGTCCCAACACCTCAATCGCAAAAGCTATCCAAAATGTAGCATCAGGTGTTCCTGCATGAAGCCAAGCCTAATCTTCGCTAGTGCAAGCTTGCAAATTGAAGCCTGGCCTCAGAGTCCAGGCCCGTCCGGCCGCCTAGCCTGTAGGCCGCCAAGTCTTATGCAGGCCTCGAAGGCATATGCAGGCTTCGGCAGGCCTCAAAGATATATGCATGTCAACCGTCAGATATCTGCAGCCTGCCCGGCTTTTAAATCACAGGCCGGGCCGCTTAGGAACACTGGGTAAAGCACGACATGAACAAAGACTATCTGCATTCTAGATTGCGAGAGACTTTTGGCGCCGTTTTTCGCGCAGTCCGCCTCCTCCTCTAACGCTGACTTTGATTCCCCTCTAATCCAAAAGCACCTCGATTCGCTCGAAGAAACCGATGCCGGACTAACCACTCAACTTGGGTTGATGTCGCTCTGTGTAATGGCACTCCGTAATGACGTGTCCCCGGTTTTTAAGAAGCAAGTCGTGAAGGCAATAGCCTGGAAAAAAGCCCTTGATCTTCGCGGAAGAGGTTATTAATGCGTTGCTTGAGCGAGAGCTGATTATTCGCCCTATTGAATTTATTGCATGATAGGTCTCTGCCATCTTATGGCCGGAGATGACTCTCGTATGACCGGAGATTGCTGTCGGCCTGAAGGGTCTATACATAGATGAGTACGCACGCATTCACACTTGTACTCTCATATATATATATGGCGTTGTGGCACTCTTAGATAATATACAATTAAGCTTCTCTGGCATCACTATTTCAACAGAATTTTCAGCCGCACTGGAACTAAATCTAGACAACACGGTTCTATGTCAAATGTGGGAACAAATCAACAATATCCCGATTTTCGACACTTATCATGTTGTCACCTTTACCACCTTGTCTCCTGCTCAACTTTGACGGTGCTGTCGCCTGAATTGTGAGTTATCGTATACAGCTGTGTGACGTTGCCACGAACATTTGAGCTCCACAAAATCTTGGAGTGTGCGCAGACGTGCTTGGAGACTCTGAACAGGATGGGAATCAACGAAGGTGCTTACGGTGAGAATAACGAGAACTAGCATCACCGCGCATGAAGTGGTTTATGTACTGAGTACTCCATATTCTTTTCCTCGCTTTTGAGATTGCGTCATCGGTCGCTGTGAGCTACCCTACATATATCTGTTAAAAAGGCTTTGGTGTGTAGCTTAGGATAACTTTTTGATGTTTCATTCAGGATAACCATTCGGGGAGCGGCATTCTGTAACATTGCTTTCGAATGCGATTCACATTATGTACCATAGCGTTTCTTGTTATGCCACGCGAAGTAGCGAGGGTTGGAGTGAAGGGACATCCTTAGGGTGGGTAGAGTGCAGTGGGAATCGGTAGCTAAAAGCTACCCAAATCTCAAGTATATTTTCTCCGACATGTGTGACCGTTACGTGGGCGGCGCAGCCGCCCTTTAACTTAGTGATGCATCGCGCCTTACACAAGTACAATAGAAGAGTGAAGATGTGTTGTTATAATTGGTGTATACCGAAGCCTCTGGCTAACTTATCGACCTAGATCAGCCCCCTAGAAACTTCGATGCACTCGGTGGTCTCATTGAGGTCGCAGTGCACTCGATCTTCACCTTGGTCGTATCAATCGACAGCTCAAGGCCCCACTACACTCGCTTGAGGTCATGGTAAATCTTAGTCGATTGCTGACGGCTCCGGTGCGCTTGAAACGTTCGACGCATTGGTTCCACAGTTTACAAACCCTTAGCTCGTAGCCAATGACACGAGCTTAACAACATTCCTGAACGTGGTCACCTCGGGGCTCATTCATTCGCCCCTGATATCAGCTTCTTCTGCTAATTGGGCGCCCTTAAGGTGTATAGGCAAGCTATATTTCAATGCTCGTTTCCGGGCTAAGCTATAGCCATCGGTGACGTATCCCCTCTAGCAAAATCACTGTACCAGCGTCAAACCTAACTCTCTGACTCCTATGATATACCGAAACGGACAAACGTCACAAGTCATGCGCGCGAGACAATTTGGAGCGCGCACGTTCGAGACTAATCTTGGTATTTGGCATACGCTGACATACGATGTCGTACCTGTCTGTTTCGCATTATATGCCATTTGTAAACTACTGATAGCCGTGCTTTCGTATCAAAGTCGATATAGTATAGTGGTTAGTACGGCTCGTTGTGGGCAACCAGTGCCGAGCAGACCCATGTTCGATTCATGGTACCGACATTGTTTGATTTTACAGATTTTACTTTTTCATATGGTAGATTCTACATCTAGAGTACTATTGATCAGCTAGGTTTCTTGTGTCATGGTCTAAGGAGGATTGTAGCGCTCATCAAATTCTGCAATTTTGGTTACCGAACAGTTCAAGTAATGGTTGTGTAGTTGTGGTTAGGTGGTTAGTTCTACAGCCTTCGCAGTTCTAAATTTGCAAGTGGTATTTTACTGCAGTGGAACTGGAACCGCACCCTGGAAACCGAACGCGCCCTAAGTGCCTATAGTCTCGATTAAATTTCGCCCAACAGTTGGTGTGACGGGAAAAGCCTCTGACCGAGACTAAGTGTCCGGCCTAGATGCATTGGCGTCCTAGATATCGTCGACGGTGTTTCCTTTGATTTAAAGATTCAGTCGACGCTGATGGATTCGCCGGATGTGGGTATCAGGAACTGCCCGTCCGTGACCTTTACACACGCTGAATGGAGCACAATCCTCTAGCTATAGGCAGTCTTCAAAGAGATCAATTCGGAAATCAAAGGCGCCGGTCTTCGACAGTTATTCAGACAAACAAAGCCACAATAAACTACAATCTCAAAGTATCCTATATATACCATCTCCCACCCTCTGTTCCTCTCCATCAATTATTTATCATACCAAAGCTCCGCCTTCAAATTCTCATTATCCCCCCTAATCGCTCCTCCATACAGCCATTCCCTGCGATTACTATTATCGCATCTCGTGCAGCCGTCAATAATCTGCTTAAAGATGTCATAACAGTCTAGCCAGCGGATCGTAGTCTTATCCCTCTTAAGAGCGTACAGGTTGGTACGTAGATGGTTTTTTTCTTTCTCGTAATACCGGCTGGCAGTGAGCTTCCCACCCGCTTCTACAACCCGCTGAATCCCAACTACGTCAATACATGCCTGCCGGAGTGCGGAATAGTACCATCTTTCCACCCCCAGCTAGGTTAGCCAGTTTGGTAGCAGGTGCGGCTGGTGAAGGCGCGTTTTTCGATGCTAAGGAGTGTTAGTAGAGTTTAGCAATGTGAAGGAGAGAGACATGGCACGTTGTGGAGAAGGAAGAGGAAACTTCGCGAGAAACTTCGCGGGGACTTTCGGGGGTGGAGATTACGCTCGCGTTGGCTAGTGCGAGGAGGGTGCCGAGGCCGAGGAGGAGGGTTGGAGATGGTTTGTTAGCGGGATGATCTGGACGACCAGAGGGAAAGAACGGGATCTTGCTTTGGTGAAATGCATAGCTGCACTAGATATTGGTCGGATTCGAAAATACAGTCTTGATTGTGTTTCGAGATGGCTGCTTCGAGCTGGAGTTGCTAAGATCAAGATGTAAAAGGGCAGGAATGAGAATGGTATATATACTACTTAACTAGCGTGGTGCCAACAAGTGGAGTATCTCGGGTGCGGCCATCATGATGTCGACTAGTTGTCTAGTACTCTATTTGTGATGATATTCCCAACTACAACTCACCGGTCATTATGTCACACATACTAAGTACATTGAACGCAATTGTAAATCCGCAGCAACGGCAGTCCAGAGCTCCGCCCCTCACACGGCTGTGCATAGGGTAGTGGTACTTGGCGTGTGAGACTACAGTTTGATCTCGATGCAAATCCATCTATGAAAATCTTTTGAAGTGTTAGAGTTACGGGTGCTCCAGTTAAGCTGACAGGTGATTGACAGTGCCGGCGTCTGGTATGCAATCATCTCATCCGCCAATATAAGCGCTAGCTAGCACGGTAATCCCCCTCGCCCAAACCTTGGATTCGTGATGCTGAATTCTAAGTGGTATAGTACCCGTTTTGTTGGCACTGCTGTCAGCCACTAAAATAGGTACTTGGCAGTAGAGTAGAGTACATTGTGAGAAAATAGTGCAAGAACTATGCAACCATGCGCGCTAACTGTCACTCAGAAACGCTTGGCCAGCGCGTGCGCTTCACCGGCAAGCTATGAGTTCTCCGCACGCTTACGAAAGAAGTCTCCGAACACTTCAAGTTACCGGAATTGACGGTAGACTGTAGACTATAATTGAGTAAGTCCCAGAGTGTTTTACGTAAGTAGTATAACCAAGAAGCTATCTAGGGAGCCATAACTACCTAAATTTATTTACAGGCGGAGGATCGACAGCACAGCCCTACTGATTGAGAGGCCACACACAAGTCTTTGAGGAACAGTTGTCAATCCTAGAGAAACTCATCTGGTTATATAAACCAGCTGCGTTCTACCAGTTTCGTCTTCAATCCAATCCCACAAACACACAATCGAAACACACCAGTAACTAACACTCACAACCCTTTCAGAAGCATCCCTCTATATTTTCATCGATTCCAACAGACACGATGTATTTTGCTAAAGTCCGCAACCTCCTCTCCCTGCAGATATCCAACTAATGACTTCAGACCCTCCTCTTCCTTTCAACTCTCACCGCAGTCACTTCCGCCCTCGTAATCTCTATCCCCGAAGGACCCCGGGAAGTTCCCAACTCGTACCTCTCCCGTCTCCTCCTTATCGCAATATCCCACTGACCCATCTAGCCCCTCTGCTACCTCCAAGCGTTAGCAAACCGAAAATGCTACCAAAGCAGACAACCCAGCTAAGCTAGAAATCCGGCATCGACCAAGCTATCTCGGACATGTGCCGGCACATGGTTGGCGCTCGACGCGGCATGTTCGTGAGCGACAAAATCACCGGTACGGTCATGTACGGACCCGAGAAGAACAAGCTTCCCGCAAATATCTATTGCAACAATGCGAAGGCGTTTGTGACGCGAGCACAGTGTCAGCATGTGTTGAAACATATCGCTAATACGTGCACGAGGACAGATCAGAGTGAGGGGAGACCGTGGATTTATGGAGGTACTACGACTACAGATGACGGGAACTTTACGACGGAGCTTTGGTATGATAAACTTTAGGAAAATGAGGAGGGCGTTTGTGGGTTGCTAAAGAATGGGGCTTTGGTGTGCTAATTCTTGGGGGGTATGTTATGAGATAATAAGGGGCTATAGTAAAACTGTGGAATCTAGAGACGAGAAGATTTCTCCGTGAATGATCGCAATTGTCGTTCTTACGCAGTGGGGGCCCGAGAGCAGAAATAGGCCTATCAGTGTATTCCGCCCCGGACTCGTTCTAGTCGATTGGCCCGGGGTCTCCGGGATTGCATCAGTTCCTGTTGACACGTAAGCGTAGCGTAGGCGGAACCTTGTCGATTGTCTAACTTACTGAAGAGGAGAAGAGGAGAAACTAAAAGACATGATGCCGAATGAACGATACTGAAAATGGCAACCCGTAGTAGCTAAGTAAGCACATGATACCCGTCGATGATCTTGCGCTAAAGCCCTGCATTCCGTCAACAGTTCGTTCTCCACTGCCTGACTTGCTGGGTTCATCAACTTAGTATGCTGGATCCTTCGAAAATTCGTATTACTATGCTTAGTTGTCAGGCCTGGAAGCGCATCGTTACGAAACACCTACGCTAATGCTTCAGGATGGGTTGTTTGGGATGGAGGAACATCTGAGTTGTATCTTGCCCACCTCTCCTAGTTACTTAGGTACAATGCTCGATGTTGTCGAGGCAGAAAACGCCTGGAGATCACTGCACCGACTTTTATTATAAACGTAATAATGTAGTTTGCTGCAGCCAGATGCTTCTAGACGCTCTAGTAGGTATTGTTGGACTTGGTAAACAACTTTTTCGTGAAAGGGATGTCCAGGCGCAGGTAAGATCACCTCAAAACTCGGGACTGCCAAGGCTAAAACGGCTACGGGACAAGCCGGGCGGGCTTTGGTCTAGCCTCATCTCGTGCCGAACACTAGTGTTCGAATAGGGTGCGGCTCTGCGGGTGTGGCGTCAGGCCCTTAATCCGAGCTTAGAATAAGACATGTGAACTCAAACTGCGAAATGTCTGCAATATGTAAGACTTCCGCGTGGTTTTCGAGACCCCGCCCCACCACAACCATTGCTTATCTCCCTCGAAACCACTCTTCTGCGGTCAACTCGAACAGCTCCGTTGCTCAGGTCACCACTTTTGCTCGCTTTTTCGCTTTTCTTTCTAACGTATCTAGACCGTCTAAGTGAGTCAAGCAAGCCCGCCGCTTCCCCTCAACCTGCCCCCCAATTCTCCCCGCGAAAATGCCAAGTTGCTCGTCTGGAATCTTTTATTCGCGGCCTGGGGCGTAGCTCTGTGGGAGGAGGACAGTTCCTACGCACTAGCATCGTGCGGTCTTTTGACCTTGGCGTTATCGGTGGGATCTACTGCGCTGCTAGGGCGTGATATTTGTTCTGCTGCGACAACAGCGGCGTTTTCCTTGTCTCCAATGATGATACATGCTTCGCTCGAATCCTCTCCTACTCCCCTTCTCGAGCCCTGACAACCCCTCTCAGGGGGACGTCCCGTGACGTTACTGCGGGGTACCATACTACCCGCAAGACCCCGACGAGTTGAAGCCCTGGTCTGAGGGGCATGAAGTTGAATACGCGGTTTTTGGGCCGGATGAGGATATCCCTGATGACGTGGGATTTACATTTTAGGCAAGTAGTCCTCAGAGTCATGCAAGCCTTGTACGCGACCGCGAGTCTCCCGCTATATCCGGGCAGCGCGTCATAGTTATGTCAATTTGTCTTTGGGTGTGAAATCAGCTAGCTAGCTCTCCAGATAGCTTCTTGATATGTACATACAGAGTACTTATTCATCCAAAAGTCTTCAGTCACTTTGAACTTAATCAATGTGAACTGGACTGACAATTCGCGCTTTCGGCAACATAAAGTATTGGAGACCTTTGCTTGAATGGGTACCGCAATGCTGAACAGTGCGGAGAACCACCGTACTCATAAGCCCCACCACCGATAGGTACCATATCGGTGACCCTTTGGTGGATCCGGTGTATGGGGAAACTCCACCTCCACGAGATCTAGATCTGTTTCTGGAGGTGATTGAAACCTTGCTTCCCTCGCAGTTTCCTTTTTTGGCGGCGTATCAACCGTTTCGAAGATGCTGACGCTGGTGGGACAGTAAAACGATCAGGTGCCGTGGTGACGATGGCGGGCCTGAGATCGTGAAACGATCTGGTACGACGTGGTCAACCGAACGCTAAGCGCCGAGAAAACCTGGTTGGTGGGTGTCGTTTTTTCACGGTACGCTATTTTAGTGGCTGACAGCGGTCCAATGCGGGTACCACTGACTTTCAATATCACTGGGAATACCCGGTACCCGATGTCTAGGTGATAAGGCATCTTTTTTTTCTTTCCTACTCGTAGTAAAGATTAATCCATTCAATCATGAGTATCTACCAAGTCGGGACGGATCGTGTAGGACAGACCGAGGTCAGGTGCCGTCAGCTTGACCGGGGATCGCAGAGTAGCCATAACCCTAACTTTACCGAACTGTGGTCTGCAAAAATACTGTATCGTGCAAAAGGTTTCGGACATGTACAGAAGGTTGTGATTACACCTTTTTCCAGTCTGTGAATGACCAATATTGGGCCAAAAATGCAATAAAGCTGTTAACAATAGCATCTAGTTACTGATTACGTCCAAACATTCTTGCACGGCACAGTAACAATCATCAAGAACCGCTGCTCTATGCACAGCCTTTTCAGAACATCAGTCTGGCAGCGTCGTTGCTATGAACCTTCAATTGCCTTGTTTCAATTTCTATGAATCATAACGACCGGTGATGTAGTTCTTCTCGGTATGTGGCCTTTGGCCACCGGTGAACTGAAGCTGGGAACATTACCACGAGGGGGACCGATAACAGTACTTAAGGTAGTTACACATGTTATGAATCATAACCGGTGATATACTTCCCCTCCGTATGTAGCCGGCGCCTTCTAGCCACCGGTGAAGTGAAGTTAGAACATTACCACGAGAGGAGTCGATAGCCGTATCTGAGATACTGGCTCCCACTGGTTCAGAAGTATATAAACCATTCACTTTCCTGCCCGACTCTCATCTTCATCTCAACATCTCTAGCTTGAACACAGCGGAAACCAAGATCTCGAAACACAATCACCGTCAAGCACCTCACTTCTGAACATAATTTGAGCCGATTTCATATTTTGTTTACCATGTATTTCACCAAGGCAAGATCTGCTCTATTCTTTCTCTATTTCCTGCTAACAACCACCTCAGACTCTTCTCCTCGGCTTCGTTACTCTGGCCACATTGGCCCCCGCCAGAGTTATAGAGCCTCGTCAGGTCGTCACCAAAACGTACCTCCCCCCGTGCTATCTCCATACTCCGCTAACCCAGCGTCATCATCATAAGTGTTACCGTCACCGGATCAACCACCAAAACGTATCTACCCCGCGCTTTTCCTCATACCCCGCTAACCCTCTTCAGCGTCTCCGTCGTTAAAGTTATCACCACCACCACTTTAACCTCCAAAACGTACCTCCCCCGCGCTCTCCCTCATTCTCCGCTAACCCCCTCTAGCATCACCGTCGGAAAGCGTGATTTCACAAGCTACACAATTGAATAACTGTGGAGATGGGGGGTATTTTGCTTCTGATAGAGTTGAGATGGAGGGAGATAGTTTGCTTTTGAGCTGGTATTAGAGAAATGCGCATTTATATCGCTTTGGAATTTATGATTTAGCTACTGTAGTCTGCTCTCGTTCCCAGATTTTCTAGTCGCTCACAAACTCGCTACTCAAAAATTGTGCCCAAAAACAGTACATATTTGAGGGTAGAAACGTAGCTTGTATCGAATCAGAGTGAGTATCTTCGGGGAATCAACTAACACACCCGAGATAGTGGGAAGCGGTTATTGTTGGTGGTATCTCCAATTGCCCCTTTGTGCTTATTAGATGTCTTAAAGTCCATATAAGGACAAACAATGACTCGTTGCTCATCACGTGATACTTACTGAAATTAGTATCGTGGCCCCTGTAAGCTTTCATTCAATGAAGAAATGGGGAAATGTGTGGTGTGGAACTGGTGCATTTTTGAACAGCGGTGGCTGGACGCCTGAATCCGACGACTCCAATGTGTGATGATCCTGACCGCGTCGACGGCAATGACCATTTGCATTTACCGAGCCACATCCAAACGACAGTCAACTGCAAACAATCAAACGGCACTCGAACAACAAACCACATAGTAATTTCACTTAAACCTCGTTGACGAAATATTAGAATCTAATCTTAGTATGCTAGCAACTAGTCTTCAATAGCGAACCGCTTTCTGCAGTATTTAACTGCTGTTCACTCGACCACCCAACAAGACGACCATTTCCACCATGTCCATATTGTGGTACAGTGCAAACAGAACGGTTGAGTTGTCGAACGGTGTTTGCACACACTCCCATATCTATAACCTCTCACATCTCGGAGCGGAACGGAAGTTACAACGATTGTCTGTACCAAACAACACTCCTACCCGCACTCCTACCCGCACAGCCTCCGCAATTCTGTTGGCAAAGGCTGAGGTATATGAACAAGTTGAACTCACTTCTACTCCTATCTCATAATTAGCTACGCCATTGAAAAGTAGTCCTCCAATACATGTCAACTCAAGTCTAACCTCACTTCTGAGAGAAGCTTACGCAATCTCTGTTCCTTCATTACAGCCTACTGCCGCTTCTCCTATTTACCATTCTATGACTACTACGCGATAGAAACTGCATTGCCCCCTTCGGTTCCAAGTTCGGGGGCTACAAGACGTACAATTACCAAGTATATATACATGTGAGGGAAAGCCGCGTAAAAGCTAGAGGGTAGAAGCTGAGTGTGACAAAGGTCATACACCTCTCGATATTATTGGCACTGGCGATTGTTAACTTTCGAGGTACTCTTAGTATAAATTCAAGGATATATCAATACAAGATACGGTGGCGGCTTCGCCGCCTTTTGGGGTAGGACCTGTCTCCAGCCCGCCCAGAGTTACCACCTCTAGCTAGCTCATCTGCATACTCCCAGGTGTACTTGGCTCCAACCTACTCCAAAAATCAAAAATTGGCAGGCCGCTTATGATGGTAAATTCAGGATCTGGAAATGTTAACGTTAATATCCTCGTACTTCGTTTTCCATCACTCACAAGTCAACTTCGTGTTCGTAAGTACGCTTCCTGCAATTCTAAATGCGTTTTCTATGTGCACCTCCTATGTGCACTGCTCAATTTCGCTTTCCGGTCTCCGTTTTACGATATCAATAATATCCATGATGCGGCTGTACAAAAACGCATTGATAATGCTGTATATCTACAACTACTCACTCAATATTGGGGATATCGTAAATCTGAGACTTGGAGTTGAAAGAGGGCAAAGTTATGCACATTCCGTGTATAGAAAACTATATAATTAGAAATAAAGTTGTGGATTGGTGATTTTGGATTTGAATTCCAGCTCTGTTTGATTAGGCATTTTGCCACAATCAGCCACAGACCTGCCACAGCTAGATGGTACGTACCACCAGTCAACTAATGAGAATGCTTCGAGCTACCAACCATGTGTATAACTATCAGATAACTAAGATTCAATAAACAAAAAAACTAGTAAAAGGCATGACGATCATAATGCCAAGAGATGATGGACATCCGACTAAGCATCGAGTTTAATCATCTCTCCAAGTCAATCCCAATTTCTAATCGCGTCAATCATATATATCGAGGTGTGAAGGCGACGCCTGCGTACACACTACTGCTCAGCCGTGGGCCTAATTTCAAGAAGCAACAAGTAATCTCCATAGATGTGCAGAGAATCCCGGAGCTTCCAGACCCAATACCATACTGTACAGTACTGACAAGTTGTCACTCTATGCTTACACTCCAGATCCAAGCAAAAGCTGAGCCAAAAAGTATCAGTACCACCACGACAATAGAGGAGTCTATAGACCGAAGTATTAGCAAGGATCGACACTACAAAGCTGCGGGTGAGGCAAGAACCTGATGGGCCGGCGCTCAGTATTGCATTTCTCGCACTTGTTAGTTCCGCTATGGTCAAGGACTGAGCAGCGAGCATAGCCAGCATTTCCAGTTGCAAGATAGAGACACCGCGATGTGCTAGAGTGGTGGATAGCTATTGGTGGAGATCCACACTAGTGGATTTGTATGCGAGTGGGTAGAACTAACGGTAGAACAGCTCTGTTGATAGCTGAATTAGTCGACAAGGTCGGACAACCTCCTAGTTACGTACCGAAAGTACAAATAAGTGCGGATAGGATGAGGGGTAGTTATATTGGTGCTTGAGCTACTGGGAAACAAAGGGGGTGACCTTGAAAGATGAATTAGACCGGAATTGGTTTGCTGACATAGAGATTGTTGAGGAATGCTGCGCTCGAAAATTTCGAGCTAGCTTGTGAGCGACGAGAAAATCTGGGAACGGGAGCAGAAGAATGTTGCTCAGCCAGCTCAAGACCGACTGGAAAACGTCTTTGTGAAATAAAGCGCACACTTTTCAACAGTATTACGTACATACCGGTGCATGCAGTATGGTCAGTACTTTAAGTACTTGTTCTGGAATGGAGAGTGGGAACAGAAGTCCGTAAGCACGTGATTTGCCCTTAATATCTATTCCCTCTTCACCCTCACCCTCCACCCTCCATCTCTTCCATCCATCTCCCCTTCCATTCATCCTCATTTTCGATCATCAATCTCGATTTTTCATCTCGATTTTCCATCCTACCTTCCCCACTTCATCTCTACTCCCTGTCAACTTCAGAATTGTATGCTTTGTCTGTCCGCGAGAAACATTTTCTTTTGTGCAACCATTACTGACGTCTCTAGCTATCTATAACATCGATGATTCCAGTAGTCCGGGGGTGGATCAGTCCAGACTGGGCCGATCCCAGTCTAGTCCAGTCCAGTCCGACCTTTCTTTTAGACCAGACCAGACTGAGCCATACCTCGGACGTGATCAGTCCTGCAAAAATCGTGGTATGGACCAGTTCAGACCGGTCCGATCCTGGTCTAGTCTAGCCTAGCCCGACCTTACTTTAGACCGGACTAGACTGAGCCCTACCTCAGACCGGGATCGTCCGGACTGGTGGAATCATTGTATAACATGACAGCTAGCATTCTTCCAGACGAGCTCCAGAAGACGTACTCTGCCTTCAGTACCTCCACAATTGCTTGGATTTCGATCACGCTGATCCTTATAGCTGCTATCCTGGTTTATATCAGTGTTCCCAACGGCGCCGGTTTTTTTTTGAAAGCCTGCATATCTGAAACATGAAAATCAGCAAACAATTATCCTGTATGGGTAGCAGATGACGTTGTTTTAGCAATGAGTGGACTATTTTCCGTGGAGAATGCGCTATTTTTTAGTAGTGGAATATAAATTTAGAGTGGGCATAGGTAGTTGCTCGGTCTGCAGTCGCCAGCAAGCCAGCCAAGCTATTACTCCAGAAGCCTGCGCTAAGGGCGAGCGGCCGGGCCTACTCTGAAAGCCTGGCGGCCGGCTTCAAAACTATGAAGCCCGGCCGGCCCTCCCGTTGGCAACACTGGTATGAACTGTGAGCAAGATTCCTCCATCTTTCGAAAAATCGAGCGTCTTGGGTTTTCACAATCGATGGTGCTCTCTTCCTTGTGAGTGTTCTCTTCAAGCCTTCTACACACAGGTTTATCTTCTGTTCTAATAGACGTTCTAGAGTCAGTTCGTCACGCAAGTTCGCTACTCATTTCATAATCTTTAACTATCGAAGTAGTTATATGTACGTCTTCTTCTATCATCATTGTCATACCGTATAACGTCTAATACCGAGGTCTCTGCTAATATCGGATGTTTGTGCTTCGTCATTAGCTTCACCTTTCTCGCTTACATGGTTTCATGTTACAGCTGTTTTTCCTCCCTCCTCCGACAGTGAAGATTGAGGGAATTATATTTCAAACCGCTAGTTTCTGCTTTACAAGGTTATTTTTCCCCCTTTCTACTAGTGTCTGCTATTATCGTTTTTTTGGTCTTTTTCTACTGTTTGTTTTACATGGTTTTATGTTGGAGCTTTTTTCTCCCCTTCCTATTGCGTGCCTGCTATCATCGGTTTTTTTGAGTGTTTTCTTCTACTGTTTGCTTTACATGATTCTACGTCAAAGCTTCCCTCTCCCAACTGTTTGTCTGCTATCGTCGCTTTTCTTGAGTGTCTTGTTCTACTGTTTGTTTACATGGTTTTTTACGTTGAAGCTTTTTCCCCTTCATAGTGAGTATCTGCTAGCATCACTTTCCTCGACTGTGACTTACCTTCAAATCCAACTTTTTGCTTATACGACTTTAATGTTGAAACTGTTTTTTCTCCTATTGGGAAGGGTTAAGAGAAGGGGGTGGTCGTGGGCGAGTGATATCATTGCAGGGAAGGGATTTTGGATAGTGCGAAATAAACTATCCAATGTCATATATCTCCTCCTTTGCCATTGCAATTCCTAAGCTCAATAACGCGAGATGGGCAGTTTTGAGATTGCTCAGCGCCAGTGACTAGCAAGTACTACGTTGAGCACGAAGGCACTCTAGCTCGACATCAAGATCAACAGGACACAACCAGCCGGAAAGTTTGCGCACCGAGGAATCGGAGGACCAGCTTATAAGACGAACAGTATTCCTCATAACGAAGACACCGCTTCATACTACGCTTCAACGCCACTCTATGATAATGCTGCAGGTTCTCACGACTTGTCAACAACGTATCCATTCTACTATAACAGATTTGCATCCTTCGGTACCTCCCTTTCGAAAGTGCTTGACGTTTATTATCTGACTCCATATCTTCCAACAGTATATCCCAAGCCGCCCTCGAGACGCGCGAACATCAAGCCTCTTCAAGCTCTCCCAATTGCTTGCGCGATTGTGCCCGCAGACTACTCCTACTTACTGCTTTCGATTCTCTTCCTTCCATCTATTATTGATAGTGGTTGGAATCACGGCGGATGGCCTCAAGTTCTTAAAGCGATGCATGCTCGCGGAGGAACTCTGTATCCTCTTACCTCCCCCATACATTATAGACAAGGCTGCCACTGCGACGCCTCGACTTTTTTACAACATCCATGCATTCATTCACCTCCTCTTGCCTTCAGCAGTCGTTGGTCTGACACAGAGTACTTCATTTAATTCCTTGTAGTGGAGGCGTCAGGTTTTCTTTGTTGTTTCGGGAGATTTAGGCAGGGAGCCGGATGGGACAGTGGCCAGGGTCGAAGTGAAGATTCCAAAGCGCCCTCCATTGGGCGCTTCTTGACGTTGCGAATGGACGGGAATCGGGAATGTCGCGACTTGACTCCGGGAGTTTTTCCTTGGGGTGCGACGGGAAAAATTGGTGGGCGATGGGGATAGAGGTACTTTTTATATATGCCATAGCACTTTGAGGCTGAATGTGAAATGATTATAGTAGCAATAGTACTCTTTTGTTTCCGCGCTGGGGCTGACAAGTTTGCACGAAAGGACCAGCAGTATTGATACACAGAACAAGCTGTATGAGGCTGCCACAACTCTCAATATTTCCACTGCTGGAGCCCAAAGTAACCGCAACACCGCCGTAATTATCGGTGTGTTATCAAACCAGACCGATGCCGTCCTCGGATGAGAAACGCCAGTCCTGTTGAAAGCACTGCTTAATAGCGCTAGCGCAAACATTGTACCAGTTTTATGCGCGCGGAAACCATGCCGTACCGCCATACATAAATTTACACAACACCACCATATGTTCCATTTCCTTCGAAGGATCAACCAAGAATAAGTCGCTTACAGCTACTTCATGGGATGTTTTTTATTCTAGCTCGTCGGCAGGCGTGGCAAGGAGCGCAGCAAGGTGGGAGTAACCTTGGAACAAACAGTGTAAGACTGACGTATGCTCTGTAAACGAATGCTTACGTATCTACCGTTTCCAGCCGACGAGGTCATGCTCTGCATGTCACCAGGTTTGAGCTCTCAGGTCTCATCCAGAGTGTGGGCTGCCTGGAACGACGTTCCGGTGAGGTATCCATTTACTCTCCAGTAACACCATAGGCCGGAAAAGTGTTCTCATGTTGGCGAAGCATGGGCAGTGGATTGAGAGAACCAGCACATAGCCGAACACGAATAGGCCTACAGGGTAAGTGACCCTTCTGGCTGGTAATCGGTTAAGCATAGACTTCTCAGCTATCTTGCGCCAATCGCAGCATGGATGAGCTAACCACCCAACTGACGCTATATATAGCCTAACGCTAGAGGACCATGAAACAGCGGTTTAAGGCGGAGATGCAGGAATACACACATAACGAAATAGCTGCAATTAGCGGTGCATCTGAAAGAACTATTCCTCACAGGCTGGAAGATAGGATGGAGGTTACCTCTGAAATCTCACTGACGATATTATTCATATAAGGACATGACATGTGTCTTTTTCAATTCTGATTGGTCGTAATTCTGTGGCTGAGTGGCTGATTGTGGCAAGTACCTACCACTTAAACTCAGATCCCAAGTGACCTGCCCTTTTAATTCCAATGAGTGTTTGGCTCTGATTACAAAGTGTCCTACACACAAAATGTGGACTATGTCCTCTTTCACCTCCCAGTCATAGATTTATGATATCTCTTATATTGAGTCAGAAATTGTGAATCAACAGCATTTTGGGGCTTTTTTTTTACAGCTGCACTATGAATATTAGTGATATAGTAAATTGGAGACCACAAAGTGAAAGAGGATCTGTTTATGTATAGTTTATGTATAGAACACTTTGTGATCAGAGCAAAACTCATGGACTTAAATGAACTTGAATTGATTGGAGTTACCCAGTGGAAGGCATCTTCCCAGTTGCCAATATGCTTGCTCTAGCCACAGAAACAATAGAGACTCACCCGGACTTAGACCACTGGGAGCTGGCCAAGAGATGATCTAACAAGTTTGAATTCTAGAAGTATGTTAGAGCCATATACATCTGGAAGCATAGGAGCTGCTAAAAATGGCAACTCTGGGTTGGCTGGGCTGGAGATCTATCTGGGCGCCTCCAAAGGGCGGCGAAGCCGCCACCGTACCTTGTACACTATACCGAGCCTCAAGGTTCGTACGTACCGCATCACAGAGTCTATATGGTACATAAAAGACAAATTCGTCACTCATTACAAAGGCCTGCTGGAGTACGTCACACGTGAATACGAGCCACTCACAGTGGTAAAACTAAATATTCTGCACTCGTACCAGCTACCATTATACTAGCTGTACTCCCATTTGATCCATAATCCAAATTCAAGTTTAGGTCACTTCCGCCTATAACAAGCCTATCCCCTCAAATTTTCGACACCCAATCATGACGCTACATGTAGTGTCATGATACGGGCGAGTGTATACTCACCCGTAACCGCGCAAAAATGCCGCCAGTAATAAATCGCTGTCACGGTAGCAATTGCTTGAGGTAAAACAAGCGGAACAACGTCATGCAAAGAGAGGCTTACGAACCTTGACGCTTGGTATAGTATATCATCATTCTCATCTCTTCTCACAAGAAATTTCATACAACAGTTCTCTCGCTCTTGATGGTCTCTTTGCTGGGGATCAACAGTTGCAAGTTAGTTCGCCGTTTATATCGCATCTAGTCTCATACCTTCTGATCATAAGACCTCACTCACGAGGAGACCGGCTCGGGGTGTTGCATATATGGTCTACCTCCCTGAGATACGGCTTATGGGCTCAGCTGGGCTGATGTATAATCTCCTTAAGATGATGGTCGTTGCAGACTCAGCTGGAGATGCCA
>Ga0307512_10000681_pt1 | contig 50233 bp, 21 predicted proteins | sample 14_EM_MG_FD_200267 | JGI IMG/M metagenome (GOLD analysis project Ga0307512, IMG submission 200267) | Populus trichocarpa ectomycorrhiza microbial communities from riparian zone in the Pacific Northwest, United States - 14_EM | ecosystem: Host-associated > Plants > Roots > Unclassified | place...
ATTCTTTCGCGTACGCGAAATAAATAAAATAGAAAGCACTACGACTACGACTACGACTACGACTACGACTACGACTACGACTACGACTACGACTACGACTACGACTACGACTACGACTACGACTACGACTACGTAGACACATGCAAAGGTGAATGAAAAGGCTTAGCTTTAAAGTTAATTAAAAATATAAGGAAACTAGTCCGTTGTTAACTACAACTAAATCAGACAAGAGTACCGCATACGCGAAAATAATAAATTTTATATAAAAGTGTACTAATCTATTTAGAGTCCTCTACCTTTGTTTTGCCTCCATTTTATAGGGAACCATATGGAACCTTAAGTATTCATAGGTGTACATAGGTATCATAAGGGTCCATAGGGATACGTAGGGAAATAGTCATTTCCTTTTGTCTTTATCGCGTTCGCGTACGCGGTACGCGGAACAAAGGCAAATTTCTATGGAGGGAGGGAGGATAATCATATTTTATCCTTTTTTTAGTATGTTATACGCTATTTTATCTATACTTTTTTTTTTTTTTATGTTAGCAGCTGCAAAATACATTGGAGCCGGATTAGCTTGCTCTGGATTAATCGGAGCTGGAGCCGGAATCGGTACAGTTTTCGGATCTTTAATCTTAGCTACAGCTAGAAACCCTCAATTAAGAGGACAATTATTCACTTACGCAATCTTAGGATTCGCTTTAGCTGAAGCAACAGGATTATTTGCTTTAATGATGGCTTTCTTATTATTATATTCATAATTTAAATTTGTCGCGTTTTCCTCCAAATATCATTAGGAGCGGTACGTGGTAATTTAAATTTAATTTACCTACTCCCCCTTTGTTTTGGATTGTATAATTTGACTTATTTAAGAGAATAAATCTTTTATTTTTACAAGGATACTGTTGTACTTTTGCCTTTGTTTTAAAAATACCGCGTTCGCGTACGCGGTACGCGAAACAAAAGGGTCGCGTTCGCTCGCTACGCGGGAAATAGAAAAAAAACAAACAAAATTAATAGGAGGCCACCTATCTTTAAACTTTAAAGATTCCTATCGCGTTCGCGTACGCGGTACGCGGTGTAAGGGAAAGTAGTTTATTATTATCATTAAGAGATTTATTATTTAACTAGTATGGAGTGTGTAGTAATATTTCAAATAAGGAGACAAATAATCACTAAAACAAATTAAAATATTATAATTAATTATTTTCTATCTTTCTTTTTATCCTAAGAAAAGTGTCGCGTACGCTCGCTACGCGGAAGAAAAGTAAGGAGAGTAAAATAGTAAGAATAGTAAGTATAAAAAAAAATTTAGGTCTTATGGCTGAGTGGTTTAAGCGAGGTACTGTTAATACTTTTTACAGAGGTTCAAATCCTCTTAAGGCCTATAATTGTTCAAGTGGATTTATTCTATTCAAAGTATAATTTTATCCTATATTACTTTCACGTACGCGTAAAACAGAGAAAATAAAAATAAAGAGGAGGAATAACCTTACTTATTTTTTTTTCTTTTCTTATCTCCCCCTAAAGGAAGGATAGTACATAGTAAGAAGAGAAAAATCCTACATCTTTTACTTGTTTAAAAACATCTTTAGCTTAATTAGGTAGAGTATTTGTCTTCGAAACAATAAGATGTAGGTTCAATTCCTACAAGATGTCTAAATAAAGTTATATAAGTATATTTTTACTTTAGAGTTTTAATTTACAACTAATATAATTTGCCTCTTTTCTGTCGCGTACCGCGTACGCGAACGCGGTATTTTTAATTCATCTTTTCTATCATATGGAGGCTAACAACTAAGTCACTTTGTGAATAAATAAGAGTCTTTCTTCTTTGTTTTTGCCTACTCGCTCCCCCCTCTTTTGGCTCTTTATAGAGGAGAAGGACCTCCCTTTTTATTATAAATAAAAATAGAAAGTATAGGTTTTCAAAGCAAAGGATCTTTTAAAAAGTAAAGGAGGATAGGAAGTATTACGTACTACTATACCTTATTGTAATTAAGTTAAAAATAAAAATATCACGTTCGCTCGCTACGCGGGAAATAATAAAAATTAGGCAATAGTTTTCCTATGCCTCCTTTAGGGGGGAGAGCAGTATTAAAAGTAAATATAGATTATATTTATTTATATAAAAATATATATTTATACCGCATACCGCTCTATTTGGAGGAGAACGCGACAAATTTTATATAGCCTCGGTTGCTTAGTGGTCAAAGCGCTATTCTGAAGATATAGATATGGGAGTTCAATTCTCTCCCGGGGCAATAAATTAATTAGAACACACCTTTCTTCCGCGTACGCGAGCGTACCGCTCCTAATGATATTTGGACGCGACACAAAAAATAAAAAGTAATAGAGGGTGAGGTATTTATTAATAAAGAGTGTAGTATTAATTGGCTAGTATAACAATCTCCAAAATTGAAGGTAGGTGTTCGAGTCACCTCACTCTTGTTTACCCTTTTTATATTTAATTTACTCGTCTAATTTTGCTCTTATATTTTTAGAATAGTACCTCCTCCTTTCGCTACGCTCGCTACGCGAAAGAAATAAAGGAGGGAGGCCTTTATGGGAGGAGGAAAATAAACCTTTGTCTAATAGAGAATCTCACTCACGGTGTTAATTACATATCATTAAGGAATTAAAAATTCCTTTGGATAAAAAGTAAGTTAAAGACTTTAGCATAATGGTTAATGCAGTTCGCTCATAATGGATATTATAAGGGTTCAACTCCCTTAGGTCTTAAACCTTTATTAATTTTACTCCTCTCGCGTTCGCGTACGCGGTACGCGGACCTCCATATCTACTTTTCTTTTAAGCAAGGTGTCCCTCCTCCTCCTTTCGCTACGCTCGCTACGCGAAAGAAATAAAGGAGGGAGGCCTTTATGGGAGGTGTAACTTTCTACGTTTATAGACCAAATATGCAAGATAAGATATAAATTATTTGTAACAAAGGTAAAGTTATTATTTATTCGACTAAGTTAAGAAGTATCCTGTTGTCGCGTTCGCCTCCAAATGGAGCGGTACGCGGTAGATATGATAACATAGAATTTTTTTTTATACTTAATTTACCGTTACGTGAAGGAAATTTGTTAGAGTGGTTTAATAAGTTCGTCTTGAAAACGAATGCTGAATAAAATCAGCCGTGGGTTCGAATCCTACAGTTTCCGTTTTTATTTTTCTGATATAGTACAAGGTCCGCGTACCGCGTACGCGAACGCGAGAAAACTTAGTCCTATTTGGCCAGCATAGGGGTCCTTGAGATATTAAAGTAAAAAATCTATTCAATTATAAGAAACGTTTTCTATTAACAACTCATCTTAATAATTAAGAAGGTAAATCCTTTACTCCTCTCGCGTTCGCGTACGCGGTACGTGGACCTCCATAGGAATTTGCCTTTAAGCAAAAGTGCTAGAAAAAATAACAACATACTCCAGTTTGCCCACTCCAATTTATTTTACACTCTTACTTCTTCGGAGTCAGTAGGTGTTAAACAAATAAGTTAATAGTAATTTTACAAACAAATACAAAGGATCTCTTTAAAAATTGTAAACTGCTGTTAAGATCTCATAAATAGTGAATAGATAAAAGTAGTAAAAACGAACATGTTGAAATTGGTAAACAATCTTCTCTTAAGAAGAAGTGGGTGTAAACCCTTAAGAGTTCAAGTCTCTTTGTTCGTAATGTTTCAAATTTAGTGTTATGGTTCTATCGAACCCCCTTTTTCTCGCGTTCGCCTCCAAATATCATTAGGAGCGGTATTAATTATAAAAACTATACTATTTTTATAAAATTAAAAATTTTTATCCTAAATTTTTATAATAACTCTTGTTTTATTTATTATAATAGTAACAGCGGACTTATTTACTTATTATATCCCATAAGGGTCCATAAGAGAAAGAAAATAAAAAAAAAAATAAGTATGGATCCCTATGAATTCCTATTATTATGAGAAGAGATGCTAAAAATTTAAGTCAGCAAAGGGTTCAAATAAGGAATAATCGTCATTGGTAAGATAACACGATTGCTAATCGTCTGGGATAGCTCCCTTAAGCGTTCGACTCGCTTTTATTCCGAGAATTTGCAAATTTTGGGGGATGGTCCATAGGGAAGAGAGATCCTTTTACTTTATTTTTTTTTGTGTGTAAAAAAAACTAAGGTCACATTAGTTTAATTGGTAAAGCACAGCTTTGTGGATGCTGAGAAAAGAGTTCAAATCTCTTATGTGACCCTAACTATTTTAAAAATTTTTAGAATTATACTTATATCTACTTTTCCCACTTTTTAGCAAATAGCTATATTTATCTTTATGTTTATATTTATCTTTAACAGCTAACTTTTTTTATTTTCGCGTACCGCGTACGCGAACGCGGTATTTACCTTTTTTATTATTATAGTAGTCTTATATTCCTATTATTTTTTTTTAGTTTGCTTTACTTTAAAATTAGACCTTAATTTTAATTATATCTATTCTACTTTTTATAACTCCTGTAGCTCCTATGAGTATAAGATTTATATGATTCCTATAGTAATATGGTACTAACCTTAATAGATTTAGATTAGCTTTACTCTTTTCTATAAAGATATAGTTAAACCCTATAATTTGTATAAATAAATAAAAAAAACAAAAATCAAATTTGTCGCGTTCGCGGTGAAAATATAGTGGGTTAAGTTTACAGATGGTTCTGTAGTAGACCTGCAAAGTCTATCTTTTAGGTTCAATTCCTACTTAACCCTTTATTAAATCTAAATACCGCGTAGCGCTCCTAATGATATTTGGAGGCGAACGCGACAAATTTAATAATAAAAAAAATATATAATAATAGCTACATCATTAGTATTTAAACTTATTATTATATTTACCTTACTTGTTTACAGCGTACCTACAATTCTATTTGACAAACTAATCCCTCCATAGGATCATAGGACCATAGGATTTTTTTTTAAGAGGTATATTATAAAATTGATTACAACTTTTCTACCTCTCAATTGGCTTCATCACTACGACCTACGTACTTTGTAATGATTAATGATGCCTCTTTTCTTAAGAATCCTTATAAACAAAGGTATTGGTTTATTTCTAAATAAGTAAAAGTAAAGTGACTTACCACCTATCTTATGGGCTCCAATAAAGTTACTGCTCCTTTCCTAAGGAATCCTTATGGGTCGCGGGAAATAGGTAGGATTACTGTTGGAGACTAAATAAATTTATCTAAAAAAAAATATAAGATAATAATTAAAATATTTATTAAATATCGCTTACGCGAAAACATTAGTCTATCAGCTACTGCATTAAACTGTAAAAGTAATCCGGCTTTATAGATAAAATATAAGTTACTATTTAAAAAAGCTTTTATTGTCACGTTCGCCTCAAAATATCATTAGGAGCGCTACGCGGTATTTAGATAATTATTATTTTCGCGTACCGCGTACGCGAACGCGGTATTAATATTATTTTACTACAAAAACATAGAAGGCCTCTTCCTTATCCGTCCTCAAATTGTAGGTCCGCGTACCGCGTACGCGAACGCGAGAAAATTGCTTTTTTCTCCATTCCTCCTCTTAATTTAAAGGAGAGTTATATGGAGGAATTTGTCTTTGCTTTACAAAGCAAAGACAAATTAGGGTGGTAAAATAATAACCCCTTTTTTTAAGCCTGAATAGTTTAATAGGTAAAACGGCTTACTTGTAATAAGTAGATAGCGGTTCAATTCCGTTTTTAGGCATAATAATTATCTAAATACCGCGTAGCGCTCCATTTATAATTTAAATTTTTAATTCACAGTGGACCAATAGTCTAAAGATTCTAATATAATCTTTTACCTATGATAATACTATAATAATAGTTAAATTTTAATTAAAAGGAATCCATAGGTATCAATAGGGAGGAATGAGGAAAATATGCTGGTTATGTTAGCCCACTTCTTACGGGTTTCTATGACCCCCTATGTTTTAATAAATTAGTAAATACAATCTATGTATGTAATAGTAATTATGCTAATACTAATATAAGGAGTACCGTGTAGCGCTCCTAATGATATTTTGAGGCGAACGCGAGAAATTTAAATAAGAGCCTTTAATTTAATGGTAGAATGGTTTCTTGATAAGGAACTTGTAGGAGTTCAAAGCTTCTAGGGCTTAATTATAATAATTACCTCCTCTCGCGTTCGCGTACGCGGTACGCGGACCCGTCCTCAAATTGTAGGGTCTGTATGATCCGTAAGGATCCCTTCAAAAAAAAAAACAAAAGCAAAGGTGGACTACTTCCTTTAATTCCATTTATAAATTTTTCTCCTAAATTATAAGCATATTAACTAAAAATCTTAAGTTAAAGGTATTACATTTATCCTTAAAAATTGTTTTTATTTATATTTTTTTATAAAAAGCAACCGCGTACGCGATACAAAACAATTTTGGCCTTTTAATTAGCCTATTATACAAATTACATTAAAATTACAAAAAATTTTTATCTTTTGCTTAATAGATTAAGAAAAGTAACAGCCTTTTAATTGAATAAATTAAAAGTAATTAAAGGTCTTTATCTTTATAAACTAAAGCTAATTTATTCAATGTTTCCGCGTACACGATATATTTTTTTAAATAAAATTTAACCACCCTTCTTATCTGACTTACCCTTTTTCTATGTTTATATTAGCTGAATTATTAACTTTGTCTACGTAAAGTAGTTTCCTTTTTTTTTAGGAGTCCTCACTTTGTTCCGATTCTCCTTTATTTATTTAAGGGAGGGAAGCAAAGGAGGAGTAAGGAATTTAATGAAAATAAAATATCCGACCTTAATAAATAAACCTTTATATTTATTTCTCTTTTGCCTTTCCTCTTTACCGCGTACGCGAAAATGAAAAAACTTATATGGAGGGAACAAACCTTGCAAGTAGCAAGTAAGCAACATAAGAAGGTGATAATTATAAGGAGTCTTTTTTTTGTTTATTCTTTACTTATATGTAGATAACAGTCTTTACCAAAGGGAAATATTGAACTTCTCTACGTATTTACTTTTAAAGTAAATACGGAGGTATTATAAACTTCTCCTTATCCCTATCCTCCTTCTCCTCCTACTGTAAGGGAGGGAAGCAAAGGAGGAGAAAATATAAAGGTTTATTTAAACACTATATCCACCTTTGCTTTTGTTCGAAGAAGAAAATTTTGAATACAAAAGCAAAGGTGGATTACTATGAACAAAAGATTTTAATAAAGGTTAAATTTAAATTAGGGTAACAAAATAAAAATTAAATATAAAAATACCGCGTAGCGCTCCTAATGATATTTGGAGGCGAACGTGAGAAAAACAAATAAAAATGAGAACATTAAAAACACACGTCTTACTTAGGCTAGTGAATTCATACATAGTAGATTCACCTCAACCAGCAAATATAAGTTACTTATGGAATTTTGGTTCATTATTAGCTGTTTGTTTAATAATACAAATCTTAACTGGAGCCTTTTTAGCAATGCACTATACACCAAATGTAGATTTAGCATTTAATAGTGTAGAACATATTATGAGAGATGTTAATAATGGTTGGTTAATAAGATATGTACATGCTAATGTTGCTTCTTTCTTTTTTATTTTTGTATATATGCACATTGGTAGAGGTTTATACTATAGTTCTTATAAATCACCTAGAGTATTAGTTTGGTCAATTGGAGTAATAATTTTAGTTTTAATGATGGCTATAGCCTTTTTAGGTTATGTTCTTCCATACGGTCAAATGAGTCTATGGGGTGCAACCGTTATTACTAATTTATTATCAGCTATTCCCGTATTTGGGGTAGACATAGTAGAATTAATTTGGGGTGGTTTTTCAGTTTCAAATGCCACTTTAAACAGATTCTTCTCACTACATTATTTATTACCTTTTTTATTAGCTGCTTTAGCTGTAGCACACTTAATAGCTCTACATGTTCACGGGTCAAATAACCCTAATGGAGTTACTTCTAATGGGGATAGATATGCAATGCATCCTTATTTTATATTTAAAGATTTAGTAACTATATTTGCTTTCTTCTTAGTATTATCTATATTAGTATTCTTCTATCCTAATTTATTAGGACATTCTGATAATTATATACCAGCTGATCCAATGGTTACACCAGCATCTATTGTACCCGAATGGTATCTTTTACCTTATTATGCAATATTAAGATCTATACCTAATAAATTATTAGGGGTTTTAGCGATGTTTGGTTCTTTATTAATATTATTAATATTACCATTAACTGATTTATCTAGAATTAGAGGAAACCAATTTAGACCTGCTATGAAATTAGCTTTCTGGTTCTTTGTAGTAGATTTTTTTATTTTAATGTGGATCGGTTCACAACATCCTAATTCACCTTATGTTGAAATAGGTCAAGTTGCAACTGCATTTTACTTTGCTTGGTTCTTAGTAATTGTACCATTTATCGGTTTAAGTGAAAATACTTTAATTGATGTTGCTACTTCTATTAAAAAAAGATAAATTTTCTCCCATTCTACTTTGCCTTTCCTCTTTACCGCGTACGCGAAAATAAAAAACTTATATGGAGGGATTAAATAAGTAATACTATCCATTATTTAACCCCCAATTTTATCCTTTGCTTTTGTATTTATAAAGCAAAGGCAAAACCCTATGTTCCGCGTACCGCGTACGCGAACGCGAGGGTTGGAAAAACCTCCTTTCGCGTACGCGTTAACTAGGAAAAAAAAAACAAAAGGTTAAATTAAAATATAGAAAACCTAACGCGTACGCGAAAGATATAGACCATTAATCACATAGTTAAAAGAAACATAAATAAAATGAATGTATTTAATATATAAATACAAACGTATCTTAAAAAGATGTAAGATATTACTATTAATTTTACTCTACAATATTTGCAGAAATTTAAAAATAGGTAGAATCTACCTATCTTTAAATTTATAAATCAAGAGCAGATCCCCCCTTATTATGTATTCAAAGGAGCCCTTTACTATGGACTCCTCCACCTTTACTTTTGTCTTTGTTCTTATTTTTTTTTTTATTTATATAATAAGAATTAAAAAAAAGCAAAATCCTATGTTCCCCGTACCGCGTACGCGAACGCGAGGGAAGGGAGCCTACATGCTGAGACTATTGGTATAATCCGTAAATTAATCGAAAATAAAATAAGTAGGTTGGTAATAGCATAGATTATTTTAAAAAAGTATGTTAAGTTTCTTTCTATTACAACCGCGTACCGCGTACGCGAACGCGAAAAAATTAAATGATATAATCCCTATGTAGTATGTAGACAAAGTAAATAGTATATTGAAAAAAATCTTATAATTAAGAAAAAAAAACAAACAAAATTATAAATAAAATGATTAAAAGCAATTTAATAGAAAATTTGGTGGGCTTAATTTTTAATTTAGCTGATGTTTTAAGTATAATATTACCTGTTTTATTAAGTGTAGCTTTCATGACAATAATAGAAAGAAAACAATTAGCTGCTCATCAGAGAAGAGTAGGTCCTAATACAGTAGGTTATTATGGGATACTACAACCTTTTGCCGATGCTTTAAAATTAATTTTAAAGGAAACAGTTATACCCTCTCAATCAAATAAGGTAATATTTTATTTAGCTCCAGTTTCAACATTAGTATTTAGTTTATTAGGTTGGGCAGTAATACCATTTGGTCAAGGATTAGTATTATCTGATCTAAGTTTAGGTATTTTATATACATTAGCATTATCTTCATTAGGGGTATATGGTGTTTTATTAGCAGGTTGGTCAGCTAATTCTAAATACGCATTTTTAGGGTCATTAAGATCAACAGCAGCAATGATATCATATGAGTTAATATTAAGTTCAGCAATATTAATTATAATCTTATTAACGGGAAGTTTAAATTATATAGAAATTATTGAAATTCAACAATCTATTTATTTTATTGTTCCTTTACTTCCAGTTTTTATTTTTTATTTTATTTCTATTTTAGCTGAAACTTCTAGAACACCTTTTGATTTACAAGAGGCAGAATCTGAATTAGTAGCAGGGTTTTTTACTGAACATTCATCTGTCCCATTTGTATTTTTCTTTTTAGGTGAATATTCTTCTATTGTATTATTTAGTTGTATAACAGCTATATTTTTCTTAGGTGGTTATAATTTCAATGAAATATTTATTAATGAATCAATATTTAATTTACAAGCTATTATTCTTGGCCTTAAAACTTGTATTTTCACATTCTTCTTTGTTTGGTTTAGAGCAACTCTTCCTAGATTAAGATATGATCAATTAATTTCACTTTGTTGGTTAAATTTATTACCTGTAGCTGTTGCTTTTATTATTTTAATACCTAGTATTTTAATAACATTTGATATATCACCTTATTAGTCTTATTTTCTTATTCTCCTTTCCCTTTATGGGTCTTATGCTATTCCCCTCCCCCACCTAAAGGATAGGGAGTCTTTCCATAGGACTATAGGACTATAGGACCATAAGACCATAGGACCATAAGACCATAGGACCATAAGACCATAGGATTTTGCCTTTGTTTATGTTTTATTCTTTTCGGGTACACGGTAATTAAAAAAATAAATTTTAAGTATGTTATAAACATCCTGCCTTTAAAATATCTCTCTATTTATCGCGTTCGCGTACGCGGTTCGCGAGAATAATATTTTATTTAATTAAAGGTCACACTTTCTAGGTTAAACCTACAAAATATAAATTACTTATTTTCCTCCCAATCCTTTAATAGGGGGAGGGATAAGGACTATGTTTATTAATTATTATTGGTTAAAGCTTCAATTTTAATATTTTCTTTTTATGATTACCGCGTACGCGATAATCATATATCCTACATAGGATTAGCTATCGCTTTTCTTCACCTCCCTTAAAGAAAATAGAGAGGGGAGGTTCTTATGGTTAAATATAGAAGGCTTAAATAAAAAATAACAACAAAATGACAAGTATTTTTATAAACTTATTAGTAATAGGTATGTTATTTTCTAGTGTTTTATCTATAACATCTAAAAATCCTGTAATATCTGTAATATTTTTAATTACAACATTTGTAAGTGCTGCAGCTTATTTAATATTAATAGGAATTAATTTTATAGGTATATCTTACATAGTAATCTATGTTGGGGCAATAGCTGTATTATTCTTGTTTGTTATAATGATGATAAATATAAAATTAACAGATATTTTAGATACTGGATATAATTACACTAAAAATCTACCTTTAGCTATATTAATAGTAACATTATTTATATTTATAATCTTTCAAACTTTACCATTTTCTTTTAACAATATTGCACTTCCATTTAATTTTTCTCCCTCTTCCTCGGTATGGTCCTATGTATGGGAAAATTCTAATTTAATAAGTAATCAAGTATTCAATTTTTCTAATTTAACCACTTTAATAAATAGATCTCAATCAGATATATTATTAACACAATTTGAACAAATTCAAGTTTTAGGTCACAATTTATATACTTATGGTGCTATATTATTAATTGAATTAAGTATTATTTTACTATTAGCAATGCTAGCTACAATTATTATTTCTAAAAATAATAAAAATATATAATAAATTTATCTATACCCTTACTATTTAATTAAAAATATAACCCTCTCCTCCTCCTCCTCTATTCCTATGCTCCCTTTATATTTAATTAATTTTGTCACGTTCCCCTCCTTTCTAAGAAAAAAATGGAGCGCTAATAAATTATTGAACCCCCACTAATCTTATATTTCTATATTATTTGCCCCACTATTAATCTTACTACTTAAGCACCCTCTCCCTTAAAGAAAGGAGTAGTGAGTATTGAGGATCCATAGCCATAGGGAGGTGTATGTAAATACACAGTTCCTATGTTGTAATTAGGTATTTACTAATATATTTAGCAATTGTACTTATTCTTACTTTTTAAGTCTATTATATCCCCTATATTTTTTACAGACTTAAAAAGTAAGACGGTAAAAAAAAAAATAACAGAATAATATAAAAACATAAAAGCATAACAAGGATGAAAATTTAATTTATTAATATTAATATAGTAATTATAACTATTCTAACCTTTTTCTGTTTATACTTATTATATTTTATAGATATAACAATCACAATTTTACTAGGGTTTACCTATGGATTCTCCCTATCATAGCCTCACTATGTGGGCCTCATAGGGTAGACACCTTTGTTTTGTCTCCATAGTACCTACTTTTTAAATATCCTTTGCTTAATGGCAAATTTTTACTTTTATAGAACCTTTGCTTTATATTTGGTTAACCAAAAGATAAAGGTATTATATAATAGAATTTTTATTTTATTTTATTTTATTTATATTGGTGAAAGGTGGTAAGTAAAATATTAAATATAAAATATAAAATATATAAATTATAATAAACAGATATTTCTCTTTATCTATTTTTCTCGCGTTCGCGTACGCGGTACGCGGACCTTCCAAATGTATCCATAGAAAGATAAGTAACTACTCCTCTCCTAAAGGAGAGTTCCTCACTATCTAGGTATTGCTTTGCTCCTATCCATCTAAAAAAAAAATAGTAGGGATGGTACTATTTATAAAAACAATTTTATGAATGGAGACAAAAGCAAAGTCGTATAAGTAGCCTTTGTTCCGCGTACCGCGTACGCGAACGCGATAAATTAAAGGTTTAGCGCGTACCACTCCTAATGATATTTGGAGGGGAACGCGACGGATGAGTAAGAGAAAGCTCAAGAAATAGAATAATAATTTATTAAAGGCAATAAATAATACCATAATAAATTAGCGCGTACCGCCCCTAATGATATTTGGAGGCGAACGTGACAAACAAGATTAAAAATAAAAATGATAACATTATTACTAATAATACCTTTAATAGGGTCTTTAATTTTATTACCTATGTCTAATACTCCAGAAGGGAAACAACAAATGAAAAATATAGCAATTACAACATCATTAATTAATTTATATATTTCTTTATTCCTTTGGTATGAGTTTGATTCAAGTATAACACACTATCAATTTACTGAAATAAGCGACTCATTTATAAATCTCTCCCAATTTAAATATTTAAATTTAAAATTTGGAGTAGATGCTATATCATTATACTTTGTATTATTGACAACATTTGTTACAGCAATAGCATTATTATCCTCATATAATTTAAATAGTAAATATGTAAAATTATTTTTTGTTTCATTTTTACTATTAGAAACCTTACAAATATGTGCATTTGTTTCTTTAGATTTATTATTATTTTATATCTTCTTTGAAAGTGTTTTACCAATATTATTTATTGTTATAGTTATATTTGGACATGGAAAAGATAGATTTAGATCTGCTTATTTATTCTTTTTATATACTTTAGCAGGTAGTTTACCCATGTTACTAAGTATTTTAACTATTAATTCTTATATAGGTTCTACAGATTTTCAATTAATTTCTTTAAGTGAAATAAGTTTAGAAAGTCAAAAATACTTATGGTTAGGATTTTTTATAGCTTTTGCAGTTAAAACTCCATTATATCCTTTCATTATTTGGTTACCTAAAGCTCATAGTGATTCACCTTTAGCTGGATCCATATTATTAGCTGGAACAATATTAAAATTAGCAACATATGGTTATTTAAGAGTATTAATTAATTTTTTACCTGATGCTACAAATTATTTTAGTCCTTTAATTCAAACTATTGCTATTATTTCTTTAATTTATGCTAGTTTCTCTACTATTATACAACAAGATACTAAAAGATTAATTGCTTATAGTAGTGTGGCTCATATGGCTGTAGTTGTTTTAGGTCTTTTTTCTAATAATTTACCTGGTATAGAAGGGGCCATATTATTAGCTATTGGACATGGTTTTGTTTCTCCAGCTTTATTTATATGTGTAGGTGGTATAATTTATGAAAGAACTGGAACAAGAAATATTAATTATATAAGAGGTTTAGTTTCTTATATGCCTGTTTTTTCTATACTATTCTTTATTTTTACTTTATGTAATACTGGTATACCATTAAGTTTAAATTTTTTAGGGGAACAATTATCTTTAATTGGAATTTTTGAACAAAATCCTATTATTGCTTCATTAGCTGCAACAAGTATTTTATTAAGTGCTTGCTATTCTATTTTCCTTTTTAATAGATTATCTTATGGTAACTTATCACCTTATTTACCTCCATTAAAAGATATTAATAGAAGAGAATTTATATTATTAATTAGCTTATTATTACCTACTGTAATATTTGGTATTTTTCCAAATATTATTTTAAGTTCTTTACATATGTCTGTTTCTTCTTTATTATATAATATTTAATTAACTTACGCGTACGCGAAAGCAATAATTTAGACCTAATAATTTTTTCCCTACTTATACTTACTTAAAAGTTCAACTTATTCCTTTAAAGTAAAGGTTTAATTCCTCCTTTGCTTTTGTTCCATCCTCCGCGTACCGCGTACGCGAACGCGATAGGTATTCATAAATATATTTAAGTATTCATATGTTAGCTTAAGTATACATAGGGAGGGGTTGAAGCAAAGGGAAAATCCTATGGCGGTAAAGGAAGTAGTCCGTTATTACTAAAAAAAAAATCACCCCCTTTCGCGTACGCGTTAGCTGTAACATTTATAACAGGAGATAACTTTATTAATAACTATTTCTATATATTAACCCTAAACCTTAAAATAAAAGTGGTGTCCCTCCTCTCGCGTACGCGGACCCTACAATTTGAGGAAAATTGTAGGGTCCGCGTAGCGACCGAAGAAAAAACAAAGCAAAGGTGTATCTAAGGACGATAGTGCAGCTTAATTAATGAGTTGTAGTTTAATTTGGAAAAACACCATTTTTTGGTAGTGGCTTATATCAGTTCGAGTCTGGTCAACTCAGTTAAATTATATTTATTAAATAAACTATTTTTATTCTTTTTCTTCGGTCGCGTACGCGGAATAAAGAAGAATTGGTCATGTAAATAGTCTATTACGGAGAGTAAATATTCTCATACAATAGTAATACTTTTTCCCTATCATCCAAAGTCCCTCCTCACCACCATATAGTGAGTAGGAGGGGGTATTCCTTTTCTATTCTGGTACTCCTCCCTCCATCTCTTCTAAAGGATAGTACTAAATTTTCCTACTTTTCTTCCTTCCCTTATGTCACGTTCGCGTACGCGGTACGTGGAGGATGTCTATATGGAGTAAATATCCTTTGCTTTAAAAAACTACACTACCTCCTTTATTTTTTTCTTAGAAAGGAGGGATTCCTTCGCCTTCGGAGAAATCTTTTTCTTATACCTTTAATCAAAAACAAATTAGGAAAAGTGTTGCGTACGCTCGCTACGCGGAAGAAAGTTAAGAAAGGAATAAACAATTATTAAATGTAACAAAAATGAATAAAAATAAATATATGAATCTATCTATAATCTTATTTTTAATAGGAATATTAGGTTTTATATTAAATAGAAAAAATATAATATTAATGATAATTAGTATAGAAATAATGTTATTAGCTGTAACTTTATTAATTTTACAAATTTCTTATAATTTTGATGATAATATAGGACAAATATTTAGTATTTATATTATATCAATAGCTGGTGCTGAATCAGTAATAGGATTAAGTATATTAGTAGCATATTATAGATTAAGAGGGACAATATCATTAAGAAGCTAATGTATTTATCAATAATAATTTTACCTTTATTAGCTTCTTTAAGTAGTGGTTTATTAGGAAGAAAAATTGGAACAACAGGTTCTCAAATAATAAGTTGTAGTAGTTTATTATTATCTTCAATTTTAATAACAATAGCTTTTTATGAAGTCGGAATTTGTGGAAGTTCAGTAAAAATAGATTTATTAAGTTGGTTAGATATAGATTTGTTAAGTATATCTTGGTGTTTTTATTTTGATCAATTAACAGTATCATTAGGTCTAGCTGTATTATATTGTTCAACTTTAATACATATCTATAGTATCGATTATTTATCTTCAGATCCTGCTTAGCGTTATAGGAAAACGCTATATAGGGGGATTTAAACTGCCAAATTCCGGGGACACCCTAAAGCTTATGATACCAAACTATATCCGAAAGGCTATAAGTGGATGAAGTAATTACTCATGTATGGTAATAAGTCATAAGATAGATGAAAAGAAAATGGGAAATCGCGGATCTAAGTCAGGTTATTTAAAAACACCTGTAAAAGAGCAACGAGTAGACGGTAGTTACTTTGGTTTAATAATTCCAAAGTTAAGGTATACTCTAATGGGTTTCGAAAGAAACTATCAAGTCAAAATCCTTTCTAAACAATTAAATATTAAAAATTTTTCTACCTTAACTCCTTCCCCGTGCCCGCAGCCTGGTGCAGTTATCACAGGCAAGGGATATCCTATTAATCCTTGGTTTTGGACTGGTTTAATAGACGCAGAAGGTTATTTTTCCATCATAATTGATAGAAATAAAAACCGTAAATTAGGTTGGCCTGTACAATCTAAATTTCAAATTGGTTTACACAAACGGGATTATAATTTATTAATTTTATTACAACCGCGTACGCGGGAGAAGGAACTTTTGATGCTCTAATCACTAAATCAACAAATAAAATAGGATCTCGTGTTCAATTAAAATTTAGAATTGTTCAACATGAAAGAGATATTAAATTAATGGAAAATATACCGCGTTCGCGTACGCGGTACGCGAGTAAATTATTTAGGTGTAGGTAAAATATATAAATACCCTAATACTCCAGCTGTATGTTTAACAATTGTTAAATTTTCCCGCGTACGCTCGCTACGCGAAAGATATTTGCAATATAATTATTCCTTTTTTTAATAATAATCCTATTTTTGGTGTAAAACTAGAGGACTATATTGATTGGTGTAAAATTAAAAAATCAATTTATGAAGGTTCACATCTTACAGAAGAGGGAATGAATTTAATCCGATAAATAAAATCCGGGAAGAACAAAGGTAGAAACTAATATATATTTAATTGCATGATAAATTTGATCGCTATGCATATACAAAGATTCTTTTCTTATTTATCTGCTTTCACTGCAGGAATGTTAGTTTTAATTTGTGGTGGTAACTTTTTTGTTATGTTTGTAGGTTGGGAAGCAATAGGAGTAGTATCTTATTTATTAATTAATTATTATTTTACTAGAATACAATCAAATAAAGCAGCAATATTAGCTTTTACAATGAATAGAGGAGGAGATATGTTAATGAGTATTGGATTTTTTGCTATATTCCAAACATTTGCTTCTTTAAATTATTCAGAAGTATTCTCTTTAGTTCCATATATTTCAAATAATGCTATTTCAATAATTGCATTATTATTATTAGGTGGTGCTTTAGCTAAAAGTGCTAATATCCCTCTACATTCTTGGTTACCAGGTAGTATGGAAGCTCCAACACCTGTAAGTGCATTATTACATGCCGCAACACTAGTAACAGCAGGAATCTATTTATTAATAAGAATCAGTCCCTTATTAGAGTATAGTAGTAGTGTGTTATTAGTAATAACAATAATAGGTTCAACAACAGCATTTTTTGCTGCAACTTGTGGTTTATTACAAAATGATTTAAAAAGAATAATAGCTTTTAGTACTATATCTCAATTAGGATATATGATGATGGCAATAGGATTAAGTCAATATAATGTGGCTTTAATGCACACTGTAAATCATGCCTTTTTCAAAGCTTTATTATTTTTAGGTGCTGGTGCCGTTATTCATTCTTTCCAAGATCAACAAGATGTTAGAAAAATGGGTGGTTTAATAAATTTTTTACCTTTAACTTATACTGTTATGTTAGTAGGTTCTTTAAGTTTATTAGCTACTCCTTATTTAACTGGGTTCTATTCTAAAGATTTAATTTTAGAATTAGCTTTCAGTCAATATAGTTTTAGTGGAACATATGCTTATATTTTAGGAAGTGTAACAGCAGGAATTACAGCATTTTATAGTTTTAGATTAATAAGTCTAGTTTTCTTAACTTACCCTAATGCTCCAAAAGAATCTTATAATAATTCACATGAATCTAAATTAGCAGTTGTAATACCTTTAATTATTTTATCTTTATTTAGTATATTTTTTGGTTATATTTTCTCTGATTTATTTGTGGGTATAGGTTCTGATTTCTTTAAAAATGCTATTTTTATTCACCCTAATTCTATTTCTTTAGTTGAAGCTGAATTCTCAATAAATCCTTTATTAAAATTATTACCTGCCTTATTTAGTTTATTAGGTATGATCACTGCTATTTTATTGTATCATTTATTTCCTAATTCACTTATAAATTTAACTAATTCTATTCCTTTTCTTAGAAATATTTATAAATTCTTTAATGGTAAATATTATTTTGATGTTTTATATAACCAATTCTTTATAACAAATGGATTAAAATTAGGCTATAGTATTAGTAAAGAGTTAGATAGAGGAGCAATAGAACTATTAGGACCTTATGGTTTATCTAAATATTTAGTTAATGTAAGTAATAATTTAGCTAAATTAGATACTGGTGTTATTACTACTTATGCTTTATATATAACTTTAGCTTTAATTTATTTAATTTTTTTAGTTTTACAACCAGTATTTTTCTATTCTTATGAAACAGATGCTAATTTAACAAATTTATTTTTTGTCTATTTCTTCGAAGAATTTAGATTATTTATTTTAATTGTTATTTCTTCTTTATTTATTAATATTTTTTAGTATTTCGCCTACCGCTCCTAATGATATTTGGAAACGAACGCGGTATTTTTATTTATATTTAACCCCCCTCCCATTATTACTTACAAATTTACATAGCTACCTAAGTACAAATGTCTAAGGCATAATTATCCTTAATAACCTCCCCTCTTACAAAATAAGTAAGAAAAAATAAGAAAATAGGTAAGTAAACTATCCTATCCATAATAGGGATGGACACAAATTATTTTTTTTTTTAAATTTAAACAAATATAAAAGTATCGATGACGATTTAGTAATAACATTAAAAAATTATTTATAACAAAATGATAATAGAAAGTAATTTAAAGGGGTTATTAAGGAACAATAAAGCAAATTTATAACAAAGGAGGTAAATACCAAATGCTTATATTCTAGTAAGAAAATAGAACAAGTTTAAGAGCTATCGATTCTATTTTCCAAAACAATATTGTAAAACGTATTATTACGGGTTTATTATAAATAATATTTACCGCTGCCGCGATCCGCGAACGCGATAATTTTATAATAGTGAACCACAAGTATTAGAAGCAATCCTAAGGTAAACCTTATTTAAAAATACTTCCTGAAGTAAAACATTTTATTAAGGAAAGGAAAGGAAATCAACCGAGACTCCGAGAGTAATGGCGAGTGAAATCGGATTAGCTTTAATTGTTTTATAAACTTGAAATCTTAATAAACCGATAACAAACAAAATAATAAAATACAAATATGTTATTTTGTACTAAAGAAGGTATTCGAGTCCTGTAAAGTTAATAAAACAATTTGTGAAAGTAATTTAATTAAAATCTATTTATTGTACAATAGAATTATTTCATATTTTATAAATTTCCTATATTTATTTTCAATTGTATTAATTGTAGTAAATCCTCCCTTTTATCTATCTTTTCGCGTACGCGGTAAACTCAAAATTAGTTTTTCGCGTAGCGGTATTTAGATAAATCTTACTCTTTTTTTTAAAGAGGGGGAAGAGACTCAATTTAATTACTTTTTTTTGTTTTAATTTATTCGCGTACGCGGTAAAATAAGTAAAGCTAAAGTTTATCTCTTAAAATTTTTATATTTAGTTACTCTCCATCTTGAAACCCAATTTTTAGTTGAAGTTAAGATTATTTATAAAGTTTTAAAATGGAGATAAAATATTTAGTCAAAAAGTTAAAACTAAAAAGAGGAAATTTCTTTTTATTTTAATATACTTTACTTATTTTCGCGTAGCGGTATTTAGATAAAAAATTAAGAGAATTAAATTGAATATTTTATTAAATTCTAGGAATAAGTACGATGAGAGTTAACTTGTCGGAATAAAGGGGAACCATCCTCTAAAGCTAAGTATTATAAATTTAGCCATAGCGAAAAGTACTGTAAAGGAAAAATTTGAAAAGCAAGTAGTATACTTTATACTTCAAAAACTAAATTTTATTTATTTAAATTTAAGTTTAATACTATAAATTTAGTAATTGAACAGGTGAAATAGAACGTGAATTAGTAACTCTATAAGCAGTCGAAATTCTACTTAAATAAGAATGACGGCGTACCTTTTGCATAATGGGTCAGCAAGTTAATAGGAGTAGCAAGGTTAAAACCTTAGCGAAAGCGACTGGACAATATAAATATAAAATTTACTATAAAAAGTTTATTAATTTGTTAAAAATTAAACTTTCTATGTTTTTTTTTATTTAGTGATGGGTTAGTTACTTCTATTAGACCCGAAGCCAGGTGATCTTACCAAGACCAGATTATAATGGATCGAACGGGTGAATGTTGCATAATTCTCCGAAGAGTTTTGGTAAGCGGTGAAATGCCAATCTGACCTGGTGCTAGCTGGTTTTCTACCGAAACATATTTAAGTATGATGTCTATCTATTAGATTTATGAAGGTACAGCAAGGCAATTCCCAACAAGTTTTATTTAAATTTACCGCTTACCGCGTAGGCGAACGCGATAAATTTTTATTTAATACGTTTAGGTTGCGGGGACCTCGAAAATCTTACCTTTGGAAGCGAATCTCGGAATTACATAAATTGATGATAGATATTCAGACTGCTCATGATAAGTTGGGCAGTCAAGACGGAAACAGCCGAGAACACTGATCAAGGTCCCAAATGATTGTTAAGTGAAATTAAGGATGTAGCAATATCATATACAGCTGTGAAGTGAGCCTGGCAGTCGCTACTTATAATGAACGTACGTAACAACGCATCAGCAGTAACTTTAATTTATTTAACAAAAAAATAATTAATAAATGATAGTAGCACCGAAAATTTAACGGGTCTTAAACAATCAACCGATATCGTGTTGTTTATATTTAATTCACTTTGTCGCGTTCGCCTCCAAATATCATTAGGAGCGGTATGCGGTAATTAATTAAATGTATTCTAGGTAGTAGAACATTCAGTTAAATTGATAAGTAAATAGTGTTTCATTATTTATTAGATGACTGAAGAGAGAATGCTGACATGAGTAACGTAAAAAATTCCTATAATGGAATTCGCCGAATACGAAAGGGTTACAAATTAGAAAGGTTAAACCGTTTTGTTTTAATGCGGCCTCTAAGGAGTATAGCCAAAGCTATAACTGATGAGTAATAAATAGAAAGTCCAATATTTAAAAAATGGACCAGGAAAATAATATTTTTATTTTTCTTTAATTAGTTTTTATTATAACAAAATTAAAGAATTTTATTCTACCGTACCCTAAACCGACACAGGTTCGTTAGTAGAGTATACTAAGGCGTAGAGCTAAAAGTTGTTAAGGAACTCGGCAAGTTCACCTCATAAGTTTGACGACAAGAGGTACCAAAAAAAATATTTCAAAGTATTCGCGTCCAAATATCATTAGGAGCGGTATTTTATTATTTTTTGGTGGCACAGAATCGGAGGCCCCGACTGTTTACTAAAAACACAACACAGTGCAATCATTAGTATGGTAGTATACTGTGTGAAATTTGCCCGATGCCATTAATATAAAAGAAGTTATGGATTATTTATAATCTTGTGACTGATTGAAAGTCTGGTTAATAGCGGTCTTAACTATGAGGATCCTAAGGTAGCAAAATCAGTTGGCCATTAAATGTGGTCCGGTATCAATAATGTAACGATGGTCTCACTGTCTCTACAACTTGCTCAGTGAAATTGAATTACGCGTGCAGATGCGCGTTGCCTCCAGGGGGACGGGAAGACCCTATGCAGCTTTACTGTAGTTAGTTATCATATGAATCTAGAACAATCTTGTATAATAGCGAATAGGTATGCCGATAGGCTTAATTTTTCTCATATTTTTGAGAATAAATGTTGTGGAAACCTTAAATACAGGGTTGGGTTCGTGTTCACCTTAAATATTATAAATAAAGGGAGAGTTGACTAATTGGCAGTTTGACTGGGGCGGTCGTCTTTAATAGAGTAGCAAAGTACATCCAAATATTTCAATTTATAATATAAAATTTTATTAGTATTTACATACTAATAAAATTTAAGACAGAATAGTAACTTATTTTTAATTCTGTATTTAAGAAAAAAAAAATAAGGTCTAATAATTTAATCTTTTATTTACAATATAAAAATTTATAAGGTATAGCTAGAAATTGAATGGAGATCAATCAACCAGTGAAGGGTTGCGCAGAGCACAATGGCGATAAGCATGCTTAACTGAAAGACTCAACAGTCGCACAGATACGTAAGTAGGGCATAGTGACCCCTCGCTATAGTATGGGATAGACGGGGATCAATTAATAAAAGTTACGCTAGGGATAACAGGCTGATAGCCGACGAGAGTACACATTGTCTCGGCTGTTTGGCACCTCAAGAAATGCTTGCTATAATTTTATATTTATTTTGTCGCGTTCGCCTCCAAAGGAAGCGCTACGCGGTAAGAGGAATAATTAATAATGTATTTTCAAATTTAATAAGTACGTAGAACTAATTATTTCTTTAACCCTCTAGACCTTAGCAATATGGGATTAAAGTAGTATAAGTTTCTTATAAAAATAATAAAGTCATCCTTTATTTCTTTCGCGTACGCTCGCTACGCGAAAGGAATAATAAAAAAGGGAGGGGAGTTCTACGGTTCTACAAAGAGCAAAGAGAGTTCATGTTTTAAATAAATATATAATAAAATAGTAAAACATCGGGGAATTTTAATGGTAATATTAAATTAGAAGAAGGCTATTTGCTGGAACCTCCTTATAGCTTTCAATACTAGTTATATCTACCGCTCCATTTGGACGCGAATATAACAGTGAAAATTTGAAAGATTGGACAATCAGCAGGGAAGTTATTTATTTTAGTTATAAGCTAATGTAGAATTTATAACCCCTCAACGACTACACGCCAATTTCCAGAAGCTTTGTAAATTGTATTCTTATACTGGAAAAAGATATAGTCTAAACTTAATTGAAAGGTTAAGAGTTTTCCTTTTTAAGGTTTACGTAATGCGATGTCGACTCATCCTATCCTCCGGGGGAAGAAGCTTGGAAGGGTTCGGCTGTTCGCCGATTAAAAGGGTACGTGAGTTGGGTTTAATACGACGTGAGTCAGTATGGTCCCTATCTTCTGGAGGGACAATTAGTAAAAAGAGGCAGACCTTCCAGTACGAAAGGACCAATAGGCTGTGTTTCTCTAGTGTACCAATTGTTTGTAATGATTGTTAAGAGAATCTTATTTACTTTAATACAAAAGTAAAGAAAAAGATAAAAGTCCCTTTTAACCTTTTTTCTCCAATCTTTATATTTTTAATATAAATGTGAAAAAAGTTCTCCCTTTTTCTTATAAACTTAAAAATTTTTAGAATTAGGACTCTTTAAAGTAAATATTAAAGAGCTAAAGGGTACAAGATATGAACGCATAGTTGGGTAGCCACAAACATTTTAGATAAGTGCTGAATGTCTATAAAGCAAGAATCTAACCTCTAGATACTAATACGCTTGTTATATTTATTCTAAAAATTTTAAAATAAAATTAAAAGCGGTAATTAATTCTTAGATCAAGAATAGATAGGCTACAAATGTACGTATTGTAAAATATTTAGTTTAGTAGTACTAATTTATAAAAAAACTTAATGTTAATAATTGTTTATCTCATATTTTTGTTTCATATTTACCTTACTCTATATCCTCCTTCCCTTATGTCGCGTTCGCGTACGCGGTACGCGGAGGATGGTCCTTGCTATGCAAGGAGGGGAAGGTCTATAGGAGATAGACTACAAGTCCTAATTTCCACTCTCTCGCGTACGCGACCCATACATTGGAAATTGACAGTAAGTAATTATACGCTATATTATTTTCGCGTACACGGTAAAAATAAATCTCTCTTCCCTATGGACCCACTCCCATAAGGTAATATATATAGGATAACGAGTATGCTGGAATTGGATAGACAGGTGAGTTTTAGGAGCTCGTGAGTATCTCGTAAGAGTTCAAGTCTCTTTACTCGTAAGAATTTTTTAATTTACCGCTGCCGCGATCCGCGTACCGCGTACGCGAACGCGATAATTTTATAAGTAGTTACTATTAAATAATAGTGTAGTACTTTATCTTTCCAATTTTACCTTATGTAATATACCTCCTTATCTCCCTTTTCATATTAATACTACTCTTCATAAAATAAGTAGGGAGATTATCTTTATATAGTGGGGTCCATAGGGAAGGGAGTATTAGCCTAATATTTACCGAGTAGCGCTCCTAATGATATTTGGAGGCGACAAATTATTATAAAATAAAATTATTTCAAATAAAAGTATTGAATGTAAACTTATTTATATTAAAATTTACCGCTGCCGCGTACGCGAACGCGATAAATTAGATAAAGGGCAGGTGATCCGAATGGTAATGGTGGTTCTCTGTAAAAGAATTGGTTAAAACCGTAAAAGGTTCGATTCCTTTACTGCTCACATTTTTATTATGTAAAATTTTGTTATGTAGCTATAAGTAAAACTTTTACCGCGTACGCGAACGCGATAAATTAAAAACCTTATTTTAAATAACTCCTGATTAAAGGGAACTATAGATATATGGACCTAATAACTTTACTCGGATTAAAATTAAAGGGGTAGTTTATTCTTATAATTAATAATAAAATAAAAAATTAAGAAAATAATCTTCTTATAAAAAAAATTTGAGTGTCTTAATCAAGAAAAGATACCGCGTACCGCGTACGCGAACGCGATAAATGGCAAAAATCATTTAAATAATTCGGTAGTTTATTTTTAAATAAATTAATTATAGCTACCTCTTAAAGATATGCAGGATAGATTTTATTAAGCCTCGCATTCGCGTACGCGGTACGTGAGAATATTAATTTTATAAATCTTCCGCTCGCGTACGCGAGCGAAACATTGAGTTTTATTGCTATTATTAAACATAGAAGATTAAAAAAGTAAGTAGGATTTACTCCTTAAAACTCAGGTTACTTATAATTTACCGCGTAGCGCTTCCTTTGGAGGGGAACGCGACACATTTAATATTTTTATAATTTGCCAACAGTATTTATAAGCCTTCTTATTCTAATTTTCAAGATAATATATTCATCGCGTTCGCGTACGCGGTACGTGGTAAAAAAAAGTTTTTATTTATAGTCCTTCTTCTACTTCTACTAAGGGAGAGTAGTAGTAAATAAATATTTACCTATTAAAGATAATAATTATATAATTGTTTATTTCGCGTTCGCGTACGCGGTACGCGGGAATAATACCGAAGTACAATTATTAAGAGGTTTAATATAAGTGGTGTCCTCCTTCCATAGGCAATAGGCCATAGGATTTTGCTTCTTTTTTTTCTCTTTCTCGCGTTCGCGTACGCGGTACGCGGACCTTATGGTAAGAGGGATGAGTGCAAAAGAAAATTATAAAATTATAGCTGATATAGTTTAAATGGTTAAAACTTACCATTCATGACGGTAAAATGAAGGTTCAATTCCTTCTTTCAGCTTAAAATTTAATAAACAATAAATATTAATTTGTTTAGATCTTTTGCTATATTAATAGGAACCCATAAAATGGATAAATAAATTTTTGTCTACCATGGAACCTACACAGTCACAGTGGTATGGGGTAGATATAGAGTTATAAGGCAAATATAATGTTAAATTATAATATTTACCGCTGCCGCGATCCGCGTACCGCGTACCGCGTACGCGAACGCGATAAATTAAAATATAAGTCAATATTATAGGTTTACCTTTTTTTTTTAATTAATTAGAAAAAGAAAAATTAACTAAAAAAATAAATGTTTCGCTCGCGTACGCGAGAATAGAAAACTTAAACCTATAACCTTAGCTAGCTATATTATTTAAGGATTAGCATATCCTATGTTCCGCGTACCGCGTACGCGAACGCGAGGGACACTTTATTATCTATTTTGACTTAAAATTTTAAAAGTTTTTTTTTTTAAACTCCTGTTCTTTAAAACATAGGTTTTTTTTTAATATAATTTCTTACGAGCATACTTAGATTCGAACTAAGAACAATTTAATTGACAATTAAACTCTATACCAATTTAGATATATGCCCTTAAAATTTTAAGTCTATCCATAGTTATCGCGTTCGCGTACGCGGTACGCGGAGGAAATATTATCCATAGTACGGATATTAACAAATAGCTTATTATTTAATAGTGAAATATTATAATAAATTTTAGCCTTATACTCCACATGAAATATTGTAAATAATCTTTATAATATTTAATAACTATATGAATAACCTTTTCATCGCGTTCGCGTACGCGGTACGCGGAACATATCAATCTATCTTCCAACCCTCGCGTTCGCGTACGCGGTACGCGGAACATAGGATTTTTCTTTACTTTGTAGGAATAATTACTATCTTATATTTTAAAACAAAGAGAGAAAAATCTTAACCTAAGATTGGAATGTAAACAAAGGATACTGAATAAATAACCAATTATAATATTTACCGCTGCCGCGATCCGCGTACCGCGTACCGCGTACGCGAACGCGATAAACTAAATAGGAGGTAGAGTAATCGAAACTCTGTCTGTAATGTGTAAAATTACTGCTATACCACTCAGCTAACCTCCCTTAAATTTAAAAAAAAAGCAAATCATCTATAGAAAGCTGTTACTTTAAAAATAAGAAGATACAGAATCCTCTAGGAATTTAATTTGCTGTTAAAGTAATTAGACTCCTTCCTTAATCCTTTACTTTATTTAGATATCCTTTTATTTAAAAACCTATACTCCTACTTTATGAGAACAACTTTTATGGGAGTCCTTCCTCCTTCGGAGGAAGGTGTTTCTATTTATAGGAGAAGACAAAGGTAAACTAGCTATGGTGGAAGTAGGAACTACTTTTATTTTTTTTTTCTTCTAGCACGTACGCGAATAAATTAAAATAAATTAAAACTTATAAACGAGAGAGACACGACTCGAACGCGCAACATCTTACACCCAAAGTAAGCTCCTTAACCAATTAGGATACTCTCTCATAGTTATCAATTACTATATTAATTGTCATGTGGTTTTTCAATAATAGTGTCGCGTTCGCGTACGCGGTACGCGGGATAAATTATATAATTTTGTCTACAAAAATAATCTCACCTTTTAATTAGAAAGTACCTTACAAAAAAATTTTTCTACTAAATCAACCAATTGAAGGACCATTTTATTTATTTAAAAGGCAAAGTAAAACTAGGGTGTTGGTTAATTATTGCCACCATAGGAGGCCTCCTATCCTTCCCTTAAAAGGGAAGCACTACTTCCTACTCACTATATGGTGATTAGGGAAATAATCCTAAATTATTTATAATTTTTTCGCGTTCGCGTACGCGGTACGCGGTAATTTGGAGAAAGATAGATTCGAACTATCATAATTATATTGCAAATATAACCGATTAACCATTATCAGATTTCCCCTAATATATTATATATTGCGAAGCTTATTCTTTTATGTTTATACTCATTATTTTTTATTGTTCTTCTCCCGCGTAGCGAGCGTACGCGACACTATTTTCCATAGTCCCTTCCTATCCTCTTACCTACGAACTAGAATTCATATTTTTGCCTTTACTTTGCTTCTATCATAGGAACACCTACCTACGTAGTGAGGAGCTACGGTTATACTTTTTTTATGTCCTTTGCTATATCTTACTTTTTATAGTTCCTTTACTATGCTCCGATCCTTAGGGATTCCTTCGGTAAAAGCAATCTCTATAGAGGGATAGAGTATTTTACCTAGGGTGGAAAGCAAAAAGTGTTAAAAGGGGGTAATTCAATTAAGATTGGATAGGTAAAGTTTTAAATGCGTGGAATGGTATAGGGCTTTCTAATGCCCATTCTAAAGTATTTACAGTTTTATTATTATTATAAACTACTTCACTTGAGAAATATGGTATAGTTTCCCAAGGGTTATTAGAGCTTACTTTACTATTAGCAAATATATCATAAATAATATAACCAAATAAAATTGTAGCTACCACTGAAATTAACGATCCAAAACTAGATACAGCATTCCAACCACTGAAAGCATCAGGATAATCTGGTATTCTTCTTGGCATACCAGCCATTCCTAAGAAGTGTTGAGGAAAGAATGTCAAATTAACCCCAATAAATAAAGTCCAGAAATGTATTTTACCTAAGAAATCATTAATATTTCTACCTACAATTTTAGGTGTCCAATAGTAGAATCCTGCAAATAAAGCAAATACTGCACCCATAGATGAAACATAATGGAAATGAGCTACTACGTAGTAGGTATCGTGGAATGCTACATCTAATGTGGCATTTGATAAAACAACTCCAGTTAACCCACCTATAGTGAATAAAGCTAAGAAACCTAAAACAAATAATAATGGAGTATTGTATTTTAAACTACCACCATATAAAGTCGCTAACCAACTGAAAATTTTAATACCTGTAGGTACTGCAATAACCATTGTCGCGGCTGTGAAATAAGCTCTTGTATCTACATCTAAACCAACTGAGAACATATGATGACTCCAAACTAAGAATCCTAATATTCCAATAGAGAACATAGCATAAACCATCCCAATGTACCCAAAGATTGGTTTTCCTGAGAAAGTTGAAACTATGTGACTAACTATACCAAATCCTGGTATAATTAAAATATAAACCTCTGGATGCTTCCCTCTAATAATTTAAAATATATAGAAAGAAAGGACTATATCTTCAACTTATTCCATTTAACCATGAAAGCTAGCCATGCTTTATAATGTATACTATCTTCTTTGAAAGAATTTAGATCACGTAGATAGTAATATTCTTTAATAAGAAAGAATCGGTGTGATTTATGACTACGGCATTTACTTGCTTTGAAGTAATCTAGTACATTTAGAATGTCTTCACGACTTTGAACTGATCAATTGTAGTAACCATTTTGACTACTATCAAAATAAATACAACCACCGAATACTTGTTTGTAACATTGTATATCCTGTAATAATTTATTAGTGACTCTAATACTTAGTTGTGGTCTAAAATTTTTCATATGTAAACCAATAGTTCCATCGGCATCAAAGAATCCTGAGAACCATTGTGAAGATCTATCAATTATCATAGGTTCTATTACAGAAATATTTAATTGTTGAGCAACACGATGTAATTGTAATACTCGTGAAGAGTGTCGAATGTTGCCATTAATGCAATTGACCAGTTGTATCATACCTTCTCGATTATGTAATCTATAGCGATATGCTTTAACGCCACTTCGCATCTTTATACTTCCTCCAAGTTTATCTTGGATATATCGAAGAAGGGCCAAATCCTCAAGTCCCATAGTAATTTCTAGACTAGTATAGCCTTTTTTACTTACTAATAGACAACCATCACCATCGATAACTCCTGCTAGCCATTCACTAAATTGTTTAGAATAAGATGTTGCGCGTGTAGTCTCTGAGGTTTCTACTAAACTGCTAACATAGCGTCGTTGGTTACCTGCTGATTGTGTCCCAAGGTTGACATTTTTACTCGAACGGGATAGTACAAGACTACCACTTACGCTCAGAGTAGTCATACTTGATGTCAGACATTCCCAGCATATAGCGCAATTCATATTCAGAATTTTATCTGAATCGGGCCAAATTTGACCAAAGAACCAGAATAAGTGTTGATATAAAATAGGATCACCACCTCCAGCTGGATCATAAAAACTAGTATTAAAATTTCTATCTGTAAGAAGCATAGTAATGGCACCAGCTAAAACAGGTAAAGATAATAATAGTAAAATAGCTGTAATGAATATAGCCCAAACAAATAAAGGTAATTTATGTAATGACATTCCATTTGTTCTCATATTTAATGTTGTACTTATGAAGTTAATTGCTCCTAATAATGAAGATATACCAGCTAAGTGTAAACTAAATATAGCTAAATCAACTGAACCACCAGAATGTGATTGAATTGAAGATAAAGGAGGATAAACAGTCCAACCTGTACCAGCACCATTTTCAACTAATGAACTCATTAATAATAATAATAATGCTGGAGGTAACAACCAAAATGAGATATTATTTAATCTTGGAAATGCCATATCTGGACTACCACAGTGTATAGGTAAAAAATAATTACCAAATCCACCAACTAATCCTGGCATAACCATAAAGAAGATCATAATAAAAGCGTGTGCTGATATTATTACATTAAACAATTGATGATCTCCTTGTAAATATTGAACACCAGGACTTGATAATTCTAATCTAATTAAAACTGAAAATGCTGTACCTATCATACCTGCAAATACAGAAAAAATTAAATAAAGAGTACCTATTTCTTTAGCATTTGTTGAATTGAGCCAATTCATTTTAAACTAAGAAAAATTTTTTTTATTTATTTAATTTTAATCTAATTTCTTTTAATTTATTTAAATATACTAATTAACTCCTTATTATAATTATTACTATTTTTAATGTGTACCTTCCATAACTCTCCCTCCCTTTTAAGAGGAGGATGTCGTTATTCTTCCATAGGTTCCGCGTACCGCGTACGCGAACGCGAGATACATAAGATAGAGGAAACAAAGGAAAAAGTTATAATAGGATTATTATTAATTTATAGAAACTAATTACTCAGTACTAAGTACTAAATTAAACGTATATTACTATTTAACTTTATCCTTTTCTAATAAGGACTTACATTTAATCGCTTTTAAGATAAAGAAAATAATTAGAAATTTAAATACTTAAAATTTTAAGATCTATGGTCAACCTTCTATTTAAAAGACTTTTTATTAAATTATTCATATTTAGATATTAATTTTTAAATTTATTACTTTCGCCTACGCGCTACACCCAAAGAAACTTTATATTAAAAAAAAAATATTATAAAAGTATAATCACTAAATAAAATTAATTATCTCTATTTATAAGTAAAACTTAAAAAAAAATAACTTTGCTTTTATTGTTCTTCTCCCGCGTAGCGAGCGTACGCGAAAGGAATAAGGAGCTCCTCTTTTATTATTATATAAAAGTAGAGAGTAAAAACTAAATAATCATACGAAAATAGAGATAATCTACCCTTTCACAACTCAATCATCCTACTTTTATATATCCTTTGCTTTTCTACTCCCATATTGAGGGTAGAGTAAAAATTCAAATGTAAAATGAGTGGTATCAAACAAAGTATAAAGAAATATAAATAAAATATTATATTTATATTATCAGTCCTAAAAAAAATGTTTTTACTTTATTATGACAAATTTATTTATTCAATCACCTTTAAGTCAATTTGAAGTAGTTAACTTAATAGGAGTTAATGCTCCAATATTAGGTAACTTACATTTAAATTTAACTAATTTAGGTTTATATGCCAGTTTTGTATTATTTATCATCTTAGGATTACATATTTATGGAAATAATGATAGTAGATTAATACCAAATAAATGGTCAATATCATTAGAATCATCGTATCAAAGTTTAAATACTATGGTAAGAGAACAAATAGGATCACAAAGTGAAAGATATTTTCCTTTCATTTATTCATTATTTTTCTTTATTTTAATAGGTAATTTAATTTCAAATGTTCCATATTCATTTGCAATAACAGCAAGTGGAGTAGTTTCATTAGGATTAAGTTTTACAATCTTTATTGGTGTTACAATCTTAGCTTTATCTATACATAAATTAAAATTCTTTGCTTTCTTTATACCAGCTGGTACACCTTTAAATTTAGTTCCTTTATTAGTATTAATTGAATTAGTTTCTTATTTAGCTAGAGCTGTTTCTTTAGGAGTTAGACTTTTTGCAAATCTTACAGCAGGTCATACTTTATTAAAAATACTATCTACTTATTTATTTAAATTATTTTCAGGTAGTGTATTTATAGCTATTCTTACATTAATACCTTTTGCTATATTTTTAGCTTTAGTTGGGTTAGAAATAGCTGTATCTTTAATACAAGCTTTTGTGTTTACATTATTAGTTTGTTCTTATTTAAGAGATGCTATTGAATTACACTAATTTTTAGTTGTTTAATATTTAATAATTATTCTAATTTAAATACCTTACGCGTAGCGAGCGTACGCGAAAATAATAATATAGTTTATGGTCCCCCTAAGGTGCTCTTATCATTTAGGGTAGTGGACCATAGGAAGGAGTATTAATTTTCCTCCTTCCTCCTTCCCCCAGAGGAAACAAAATGGAGAATATTCCTTTGTAATTAGGTCCTCTCCACCCTCACTATGTTTCGAATCATAGGGTAGGAGGTGGAGATGAAAAAGTGAAAAAGGAATAAACATTTATTAAATGAAACAAAAATGAAACAAAAAATATATGACAAAATTTACAATAACTTCACTTTTCTTTATTTTAGCTTTAATCTTAGATTTTATAGTAAGAAATAATTACTTTTCCATAGGAGGTGTATCAATTAAAAATATTTATTTAAAGTTAATTAATAAGTCTATTTTTACTATATATTTATTTACTTTAAATTTTGTTTTATTAACTTTACTTGGTTATTTTGACATTAGTTTGTTTAACTTAGTTGAATCATTTAAATTTGAAAGAATTATATTTTTAGGTGTCGCGTACGGGGGTAATGGTGATAGTACTACAAGATATAGTAATAATTATATTGGTAATTTATTTAGTAATTCAAATTCAGATTTATTAAATAATAAATTCTCTGATTTTCCATTAAATTTATTAATAGAAGTTAATAAATTGGTTGATGTTGAATTATTATTTTTAATTATCATAATAAATATATATATTGTAAAATATTTGCAAGATAAAGATTATAATAAATATATACTTAATAATAAATTATTAACAACAATATTAAATCGGTATATTTATTTGTGGAATATTTCTTCTAATTTTATTTTAGTAATAAGTTGGATTATGTTGTTTATTTGTGTAATTTTTTTAAAAATAGCTATGTATTATATTTTAAATACTAATTAAATATAATTTTTCCTTTTCTTAAAAAATCTAAAAAAAAAATTTAAATTTATCACTATTATCCATCTCCATACCCATATTTATCCCCATCTCCATTTCCTTATCCTTATCTATCTTCTTAATCTATATATTTAAAATATTTAATTAATTTTGTCTTTAATTGAGAATAGCTATGTAAAGAAGAGTCCTATGGGGTCTTATGTAGTCCTATGGAGTCCTATGTAGGGATAACTAAATTAATTATTAAAAAAAAGGCTAAAATTTTAACCCCCTCTCTATATAAACATAGACATAGACATAGACATAGACATAGTCATAGTCATAGTCATAGTTATTATTTGTGGTGATGGGAATGTGGCATCTTATTATTTTCATTATTTCGCGTAGCGCTAACTTTTGATTTTCTAGCTATTACGACTCACCTTTAGGAAGACTCAATAAATATGTGCTACTTGGGATTAGTTTAATTATTTTTTTTTTATTTTTTAATTTTTTACTTTTGCTTATTTTTAATTTCTCCTTCCCTCCCTTTTATTCTTATTTAATATTTAGCTATAGATAAAAATGGTACTTGTTACCCAATCATCCACAAAGGAAAAATTATTTCCTTTAAATTCTCTTTCTATAAATATAATATTACAACCGCGTAGCGAGCGTACGCGAAAGATTCATATTTATTATTACCTAATTATTTAAATAAATTGTGTAAATCTTTTAGTGTCCAATCCCAAAAAAAAGGAATTTTTCCTTATAGCCTTATGGATATTGAATATGTGGGTGATGTACCTAATTTTAAGTATTTATTTAATATAGATCTAGATGCCTATGAAAATTATAAAAATCATTTATTTCTGAATATGAGCGTAGCGGTAATATAATGTAACTTTAAAAATTAATCAATAAAATATTGTTAATTGGATTGTATTTCATTATATCCGCGTACGCGTCAAATTTAAAGTAAATTTAATAAATTGATATTTAATAAATTGAGTCATTATTTTTCTAGATTAAATTGAAATTATCCTATTTATTCTTATGTTGAAGACATCCATCCCTTATATAAATAGGATATTTTATAGATATCTTATTTTGTAAATTTTGTTTTAAATTATTACCTTTATAATATTTATCTCGCGTAGCGAGCGTAGCGTCAATTTTTAAGTTCTTACTCCCCTCAATAGGGACATCTTTGCTTTACATATGATTTGCAAAGGTGTCCCTCCTTTATCTGTTGGGGGTTAAAAAGAAATTCTATAAACCAAGTTCTGTTAAATTACACTCAATATTAAATAAAATATATTATATTTTTCCCTCCTCCTTACAACCTTACAGACAAGTAGGGGATTATTTACCTATCGTGTACGCGGAGGATGGAGACAAAAGCAAAACCCTAAGGGCTATAGATAATATACCAGTAAAATATTTGCAAAGGCAATAGGTGTAAATATAAATAAAAATCTAAAATACAAAAAAGGTAAAATATAGGATAATAACTGGATTATTTATAGAGTTTTCTAAATTTTCTTTTTCTTATACATCTCGCGTTCGCGTACGCGGAATTTCTTCTCTTGAAATAATCTTGAAGGATTAAGGGTTCCCATGTTCCGCGTACCGCGTACGCGAACGCGAGGAAAAGGGAAGAGAAAAAACTTCGTTATTGACGCTACGCGAGATAAATTAAATATTTAAAAATATAGAAAATTGTAACATACTAAAGTGTTAAATATTTAATCATTACTATTTTTAATTATAATTATAGCATCCTTCGCCTACGCGGAACCTATAGTTAAATATTTATTTTTTTTTTCTTTTTACTTAAGGATTACTTATTTCTTCTTCCTTTTTAAGCATAGGGAGGGGGAGGCAAAGATAATTAAATTATAAGTAGATTGCTTAAATTAGCGCGTAGCGCTCCTAATGATATTTGGAGGCGACAAAATAGTAATATGTATAAATCATTCACTATAAATTATAATTTACTTTAAGTTTACCACAAAATTAATTCTGTTAATTATATATTTTAATTTACCTATGGTTTTCCTTAATTATAAATAATTATATATTAAGAATTTCTTTTTCTCAATTAAGCAAAGGGTCTATAAAAAGTAGGAACATCTTATAGTGTCTCAAAGGTCCGCGTACGCGAACGCGAGAAAATGAAAATTTATATAAAAAAATTTTGAGCTGATTTTATAGTAATAGTATTAGCTCCTTTTTTATTTTTGTTAGTAATATTAGCAATATCTAAATAATTTACTTTTCCTGGACTAGTAGCTCCTCTTTCGAAATTTTTAGTTGTCAATCTAGGAATTATAGGTTCTTTCATTAATCTTCCTCCTATTTTTAATTTTAGACCAGATAAGAAAGCAGGTATAAGATTTATAGATTTTAAATTATGGTCATTTAAATTTTTAACTGCTTTATTTGAATAAATTTTATTAATAGCAATTCTAGATTTTTTTCTTTTATTTCTAATATTTAAAGAAAGTAGATTAACTAAAATATTACTATCAAAAAAAGGATTATGTATTCTAGTAATTTGGAAAACAACTGGTTTATTAAATTTTCTTGTTAATATTTCAATTATTATTTTAAATTTATTAATAAAAACTTCAGCTAAATTAAATTTTCTTAATTTAAACAATAAACTTCTTTGTAAATTACTTTTTCCTCTTAATCTTGAAATTGCTTTTCTTACTTTTCTTTTAATAAAGGGAATTTTAGCTATTCGTTTATTTCTTAAAGAATTTTCTCTCCCTTTGGAAAGAGTTAAAGAGAAAATTTGACTTTTTTTACTTAACCATTTTTTTCTAAAGCTATTATAATATAAAATAGAAAATAATCTAAATACTTTTTTTTTTGGTATATTTAAAAAATAAAATAATTCTATAGTTACTTTATCTGGAGTATGTAAATAAACAGGTTTACTTATTAAACAGTTTAAACTTTTAAAAAAATAAAATAATAATTTATTTATTTGAAACAAATCTTTATTTATATCTATTCCTTCCCTACCGTAGGGAGGGATCCCTCTCTTAAATAAAGGAGAATGGGTATTGTTTAGACTATTCGATTTTTTCGCGTACGCGGAAATAGGAGTTGTAACTGTACTTATATTTGTACTGCTACTATTACTGATATTTGTACTAGTATTTGTACTTATATTTGTAGTCTCTTTTATAGTATTATTATAATTATTACCAAGATTATCATTAATACTTGTGTTTAAAAAGTTATAAGCTATAGTTTTATTATAATTAAATAAAATACCATTTTTTTGTTGAGTATTTATATCCGCAATAGGACTTATTCTTTGTAAATTATTATTTAAATATTGATAAATAATAGTATTTTTTTTATTTTTATCCTTATCTTTAGAGAAAAGTTTAATATAACCTGTTTTATTTAAAATACTTTCTTTTTTTATTTCACTTATTTTTAGTAATTCTAATGTTGTGTTTTCCCCTTTATTTAAAAGTTTGTTATTGATATGACCACTTTCATTAAGTTCATCTTTATTATAATTAGGAATGTTTGTTTTTTTAAGAGAAATAGATAAATTTCCTATTTCTGATAGTCTACTACGATGAGCAGAAGTTATATTTATTAATTTATTTAATCTATGTAATACAATACTTCCTTTTGTTTTATTGTTAACTCCCCCCTCCAATTGAATACTCCCGCTAGCCATAGGGTCTATAGAGAATGACTTTGTTTTTTTTAAGAAATATAAATTATTTTTATTATTTTCTAAGGTATTTGTTTCATTTATTCTGGTTAATTGATAGGATTTTTTTAATTCATTTAATTTTAAAGGATTGTACATTTATTTTTTATTTTTTATTAAATTTTATTTAATTGACTGTTAATTTTAAATTAAAATATAAATTAGGGCGTAGCGCTCCATTTTTTTCTTAGAAAGGAGGGAAACGTGACAATTATATTTAATAGTATACATACATTCTATTTTTTATATTATTATTAACTTACTTTAAATTAATAATTTATAAAACATAAGTAATTGTAGTCCTCCTTCAATTTTACTAGATGTTGAGTAAAAAGTAGTGCTCCATTAAAGGCGAAACACTTTTAAAAAAGTAGGATCTTCCCACTTTTTCCTTTGTTTAAAAGAAAAGTAATTTTTCTCCTCTCGCGTAGCGAGCGTAGCGAGCGTAGCGAGCGTACGCGAACCTATTAATTCATTTTGTCAATTAAATGCTAAATTGAAAGGAAGGATAATTACTCCTTCCTTTATGAATAGGAGGAATACTTTTAATTAGAAAAATACCGCGTACCGCGTACGCATTATAAAATTTAAATTTTGGGTTTTATTCCTTTTATTAATTTTATATATCCTCTTAATTGAATTGTAGGAGGTTAACCTTTTCTAGCGCGTACGCGAAAGTATAAATTTACATAGTTCTATCTTTGTTTAATATTTAACAAATACAATTTTATTGTTAACACTTTACTTGTTTGTTAATATTCTCTCTCTAACTTTAATTCCCTTTGTTATAATTTTACTTTATTTATTTCGCGTTCGCGTACGCGGTACGCGGGAATAATAAAAGGGGAGTAAATGAAGGGTGAGGATAGTCCTATTTAGGCCTATGGAAAAAAAAATTTTTTTTTTAGGCTTATTTATTTAAGGGTATTACTTCCTAAGTAGTGTGTAGGAAATAATGCTAATATAAAAGAGGGACACCATTGGTTATTTATGTACTGAGTATTAATTAAAAAGTAGTGAGTAGGCACATTAGGACGCGTAGTGAGTAACAAAATTTGTGTATGTTTGTTGAATATAATAACAATAAATATAAAAATTGAAAACATTTGGTCTCGAACCAAAACTTTCCCATTAAAAGTGGGACACTCAACCACTCGAGTTCTGCTTTCTATTTGTTAATTAATTATAGATGGTTTGTCTTCTCGCGTTCGCGTACGCGGTACGCGGACCTATGGCTTTATATATACCCTTCCTATCGCGTTCGCGTACGCGGTACGTGGACCTAAGCGTTCACACTACGTAAGATCCTATTTTTCTCAGCCCTCCTTAAGAGAGGGAGAGATGGATGGAGGAGTATAGTTAATAAGTTAAATTTAGATTCAATACTTTTAAAAGTATAATTAATCTAAAATTAGTTATTTATAGGGTTCGATTCCTTATAAATATAAAGATTGTACAAAAAATTTTTAAAATTATAATTATATCTTAAAAATAGAAGGGTACAAGAATACACTCAAAGACTTAATCTTAAGATGAAAATATAAAACTGATTTTTCTTAATAAATAGAACTTCCCTCCTACATTCTAGGCTTCTCCTTTATTTAAGAGAGGGATCCATAGGGAGGAAATTAAAAATATTTTTCCTTTTACTCCATACTTACTTATTTTATAGAAAGGATGGCCTTTTGTTCCTTTGCTTTTTTTTAAGACAACAAAGGCAAAAGTAGGAAAATTTTGTTTAAGATAAAATTTATTATTAGTTAATTTTTATTCAACAAACTACTCGCGTACGCGATAATCTAGATTAATAGTAAGGAGCTATCCTTCCCTATCCCTATGCTTATTATCCACCTTTATTATAAATAACTAAAGCAAAGGTGTCGCGTACGCGGAATAAAGGATGGTGGAATTTATTAATTTCTTTAAGGCAAAGGTGTTAATTTCCTACAATTGGCCTAGTATGCAGTGTCAATTAAATTAAGATTAAAAATAAATTAATAAATGATAAATTATTTAACATATTTAACAACTATTTTTAATGATGCAAGTGAACCTTGGCAATTAGGTTTCCAAGATAGTGCTGCTCCAGGTTTCACAGGTATAGTTACATTACACAATACAATTGGATTCTATTTAATTGTTATAAGTTTTGCTGTTTTCTGGGTAATTATGTCAGTTATTTATTACTATAGTTCTTCTAAAAATCCTATAGCCTATAAATATTTAACACATGGTACTGTATTAGAATTAGTTTGGACTATAACACCAGCTTTAATATTAATAGCAATAGCTTTTCCTTCATTCAGATTATTATATTTAATGGATGAAGTAATATCTCCTACTTTAACAATTAAAGTTGTAGGTCATCAATGGTATTGGTCTTATGAATACTCTGATTTTATTACAGATTCTGGGGATTCTATTGATTTTGATTCATATATGATACCTGAATCAGATTTAGAATTAGGTCAATTTAGATTATTAGATGTTGATAATAGATTAATTGTACCTGTTGATTGCCATATTAGATTAATTATTACAGGTTCTGATGTGTTACACTCATTTGCTGTTCCATCATTAGGATTAAAATTAGATGCTGTACCTGGTAGATTAAATCAAGTTTCATTTTTAGCTGAAAGAAGTGGAACATTCTATGGACAATGTTCAGAAATTTGTGGAGTTTGGCATGGATTTATGCCTATTGTTGTAGAAGCAGTATCTTCACCTGATTTTATTGTTTGGTTAGATTCAGCATCTTCATAATTAAATTTTTTTTTCAATTTTATTTAAAATCTAGCTTTAATTATTTTATTTGTATCTTGCTATTACTACGCTATTTAGTTATTTCTATTTCTTCCGCGTAGCGCGTACGTGACACAATTCTTATAAAATATATAGGTAGAATTATTTCTTACCTATCTCGATAGGCCTTACAATCCATCCTTTGCAAATACTTTTTTTCCTCCCTTAAAGAAATAAAGGAGGATCTATTAAAAAAAAAAGTAGAAATTAACCCCCGCCCTAAAAAAAAAATAGGGAGCTTTGCAAATCTTCTTCGTAGAGTAAAACCAATTCTTTTACAGTAAAGAAGATACTCCTTTACTTTTTTTTTCCTAAACCAACACTCCTCCTTTATGAGAGGTGGAGAGAGGAGAAATACCCTTAAAAATGTTAAATATTTAAACTACAATTTATGCACCCTAGCTATATTCTATATAAATTTTCCCTTTTAATAAAGTAAAAGTGTTGTAGTAAAACTGTAAAATTATGTTTAAACATGATGAAATGAATAAAAAAAAAGAGTATTATAATTGGAATCTAATATACCGCGTAGCGCTCCTAATGATATTTGGAGGCGACAAATTAAAGCAATACGTGAAACATAGATTTAATAATATTAATACTGTATCAAAAGGTACAAGTATTTCAATTGTTCTTTTTTTATTACCGCTACGCGAGCTACGCGAAAAGGTTAAATTTTTAAGTTTATTTAATGGTAGTGAGTATAATAGAAACATAATCAAATATATGGCCTTACCATTTATATCTTTATTTAAACATAAATGAATTTGTTAAAAGTTTATAGCGCGTACGCTCGCTACGCGAAAGAATAAAAATTTTATCTCAAATAAAAGTAGATATTATAAAAATTGCTGATTACATAAGCAAATAAAATACATTTTTATTTATATTTAATTTTGCTTTTTACTCCATACTCACTACTCACTACGTGGGGATGCCTAGATTTGGAGGATGGAGCGGTAGACGGTAAAGAAAGAATAAATAATAAAAATTAAAACTAGAGATGAATTTAATTTTGGTTCTGATTGAACGTTTTTCAGTAGTTTTAAGACATGCGAATCGTTATTCTTCTATGGATAAAAATAAATAATTATACAGTAAAGAATAAGGTGTAAAGGTGAGTAATGGTAAATAAGATATCTTATAGACTTCTTAAATAGAGGATAGTTAATAAATAAAATTTTATTTATTAGCATAACTTAGCTTAGTTATAAATAAAGGAAATTTTCCGCTATAAGAATTGATTTACTTTGTTTAATGGTAGTTGGCAGGGTAAAAGCCTCCCAAGCCTACGATCAATAGCCAAATTTGAAAGAAGAGATGGCCACATTGGGGAAGCAATAGCCCCAAATCCCATAGGGGATCTGCAGTCAAGAATATTAGTCAATGCTCGCAAGAGTGAACTAGCTAACTGAAATCTTAATTACACTTAATCGTGCAATTAAGATAACGTAAGGGAAAAAAATGATAATACCTTACTATTAGTGTTGTCCAAATTACTGGTGCCAGAAGACTCGGTAACACCAGAAACGCGAACGTTAGTCGTCTTAAACAGGCGTAAAGGGTAAGTAGGCAGCTTTATAAAAATTTATGTTAATTTAAGCTCTAATTAAAATAACAAGCGCGTAGGCGAAACCTTATTTGATTAGTTTTTAACATATTTTGATTAAAAGCTAGAATCATATTGAAGATAAACCAAATAATACTTAAGTGTAGGGATAATATCCATAGATACTAAGTGGAATACTAATGGTGTAAACTTTTATCTACTAATGATTGACGCTGAGGAACGAAAGTGAGAACAGGGAATAGGATTAGATACCCAGTTACCTCTCACCGTCAACGATGAATGGTAGTTATTATTTTTGAATAAAAATTAGTAACGATGTTAACGCGATAACCATTCCGCCTTGAGAGTACGGTTGCAAAACTGAAACCAAAAAAATTAGTCGGTCTCGGAGCAAACGAAGTGAAGCATGTTATTTAATACGAAAGTACGCGTAAAATCTTACCAGTTCTTGCATAGCCAATCCCTCTTATTTTTTAAAGATGAAAACTACTCCCTCCTTTATTTCTTATTTTTTTTAAGAATAAAAAGGTAGGAGAACCTTTTTTTTTTTAATTTAAGACTGGATTGAGTGATAATTATTTATTAATAAGTTTGATTCCCTTTTCTTGTTTCTTCTCTATCTTTAGCTATATATTTGCTTTCGTATTTCTATTTAAGTATGGGAATCCTTCGAAGGCAAAAGTAGTCCCCTCCTTGCATAGCAAGGAGGATAGAAATGAAGGAGACAAAATATTGTAATAATATTTATTTATATTAATTTATCCGTTTACAGGTGTTGCATGGCTGTCGTCAGTCCGTATTGTGAAAAGTGAGGTTAACTCCACTAACGGACGAAATCCCTGTAGTTAATTTATACTTAACTATTAATGATTTTTAAATATTTTCATTTGGGGCTAAGACAAGTCGTTATGGCCCTCATGGACTGGGCTATAGACGTGCCACAAGAACTTTTACAATTTGACGCAAAACTTACATTTAGATTTTATTATTTAAATTCATAAGGTTTAGCTAATCAGTAAAGAAAGTTATTTGTATTAATCTTAAAACGGATTGTTGCCTGTAACTCGGCAACATGAAGAAGGAATTTCGAGTAATCGTTGATAAGCAACGCAACGGTGAACAATGAATCCGTGATGAACTAACTGTCTGTCGCTGGGGAGAAATTCAGCTTGGGGGAAAGCGCCGCGAAGTATATCTTTAACTAAGGTAAAACATTATAATAATAAAAATATTGGTTTATTATCTATATATCTCTTTCTACTTATTTATTTATTGACTACTTAATTGCCTACCTAAAGGTAGGGCTTAGTAGTAAGGAGTATTTTATTTTTTATATTTAACTTTAATTTTTAAAATAACTTAATAAATCTTCTTAACCTTAAAAGCTTATCTTAAAAAGGTAAGAAAAATCAAAGGTTAAATTAATAAATGAAAAGAAAATTGATATGATTATTCATTTATTTGAATAGTTAGTGTAGTTATTCTTTAATTTATAATTTTATTATAATTTAACTAGGTATTTAACTGCTTTTTTTAGGTATAATTAGTTTCGACTAACCCATCTGAGTAACATCTCAAAAGTCATAGCAAGGTAGCTGTACTGGAAAGTGCAGCTGGAAATTATTTTAAATTAACCCCCTCTCTTTCTTAGTAGATAGTATTTATTACATAATTCATAGAAATGCCTTTACTTACTTGTAAATTTTCTACTCTTTATCTACCTTTTCTTTCGCGTTCGCGTACGCGGTACGCGGGAAAATTAAAAGACAAAGCTATAGAGAAACATATGGTTAATAATAACAAACAAGTAATGCTTTACATATAAATAGGTTAATTATTCTACCGCTCCTAATGATATTTGGACGCAAATAAGAAAAATATCTATCCTGGTTCGAGTCCGGAAGATGTTAAAAATTATAAGCTTTGGTAAAACTTGTCTTTAGAAACGAAGTTTTATAATCATATTAATATATATTGTATATTAAAAAGGCCCTTCCTATTATAAAATAGGTAACCCTACTTAGGAATGGGAAATAAAATTATGAAATAAAAATATTTAAAATTAACTTTAGCTCTATTAATCTTAAGTCACCCCCTTAAATTTATCAATGTTCTCTTATTGTTCTAAAGGTTACCGCGTAGCGCTCCCTTTTGAGGCGAACGCGACAAATTATTAAATATGAAATATGGTTAACACCTAAAAAAAAAATAAAAATGAATAATACAAATTTAATAATAAGTAAGTTTCAACATTTTCCTTTTCATTTAGTTGATCCCTCACCTTGGCCTATTTTAGTGAGTTTTTCATTATTAAATTTAACAATAGGTGCAGTGGCATATATGCATGGGTTTACTTATGGAGGTTACATATTAACATTAGGATTTATATTAACAACATATGGTATGATATTATGGTTTAGAGATGTTGTAATAGAAGCTTCATACTTAGGACACCATACTAAAGAAGTAAAAAATGGATTAATGATGGGAGTAATACTTTTTATTATAAGTGAAATTTTTGCTTTCTTATCAGTTTTCTGGGCTTTCTTCCACTCTAGTTTATCCCCAGCAATTGAAATTGGAGGTTCTTGGCCACCTTTAGGTATTACACCTTTAGACCCTTTTGCTATCCCTTTACTTAATACTTTTTTATTGTTAAGTAGTGGGGCATTTATTACATATGGGCACCATGCTTTAATAGCAGGTAATAGAAAAGGTGCAATAGATGGAGTAATTATTACTATTATCTTAGCTGTGATATTTACAGCTTTACAATATTTTGAATACTCTGTAGCTGGATTTACTATGGCTGATGGAGTTTATGGTTCAGCTTTTTATGCTTCAACTGGATTACATGGATTTCATGTTATAATTGGTACTATCTTTATTGGAGTTGCACTTATAAGAATAATTAATTATCAATTAACTACAAAACACCACAATGGTTTTGAATCAGCAATTCTATATTGGCACTTTGTTGATGTTGTTTGGTTATTCTTATTTGTAGCTGTATATTTTTGGGGAAATACATAGTCAAGGTTTAGTAAGAATAAGTAAACCGTAAACCTACCGCAACCCCCCCCCCCTTGAATATTCACTTACATAATTTTCTTAAAATTTTTTATTTATTATCAAGCTTAAATTATATTATAAGTAACAACATAGTAAAATAGAGTAATAATTAAAAGGACTCCTTTCTTAATTGTAAACAATACATTCCTCTTCCTTACTTAAGATTTTACTCCATCTTCACTACGTAGGGATGGACTCTTACTTTTTATTTTACTTTTTATACAAATCAATTGTGAATAGGGTCGCGTACGCTCGCTACGCGGGAGAAGGAGGATGGTAATTTATTTTAAAGATAAAAATTTATTTAAAAATTTTCCTTCCACCGCGTAGCGAGCGTACGCGATATTGATAAAAGAGTCAATTTAAAGCGAGTATAGTTAAATGGTATAACCTCTACCTTCCAAGTAGATATTATCAGTTCGATCCTGATTACTCGTATATTAATAAAATTTATATATTTTTTCCTTTGTTTAATTCCTAATTTTTTTTATATATCATTTGCTTATCTTCTTATCTCTTCCCTATTTATCCTTCTCCCGCGTAGCGAGCGTACGCGACCCATCTCCTTCTCCCGCGTAGCGAGAGTACGCGACATCTCCATCTCCTACGAAATAAATTAAGATGGAAATGAAAATATTATTGGTTTTATAATTATTTCTTAAATTTATTATAATACTAGCATCTGCCTATTACTTGTTTACTTTCCTTATGACTTAGTAAGGAAAAATCATAAGGTCTCTTCATTCACCGCGTACCGCGTACGCGAACACGATAGGTATCTTTAAAAGAAGAGTAATTCCCTACGTAGTGAGGATGAAAAAAAAAAACCAAGAAAGTGCATATGTGTTATAATAAGTTATTAAGTTACATTTAATAATCTCATTTATATTATAGTTATTATATTATTTATATTACCTTATGTAATTTAGTCTATTCATTTATCAGCACCTTTGCCTTTGCCTCCTCCTCCATCCTAATTTGTTTAAAGGCAAAATACTATGGTCCTATGAAATGACCTCTTATCCTACCGTATAAACCGTAGAAAACGTAGAAACCGTAGAAACTATTTTTTTTTTAATAAAGGCAAATTATAGGATAAAATAATTAAATAATAAGGGTGTTTATTTTAAGTATAAATTAACTATAAAAGCTAATATTTTTAATAAATATAAAAGCAGAGATTTTTCTTTAACATTCCTCCCTATTGATACCTCCATGTGGTTTTTCCTTTGCTAGCTTCCGTATAGGCTAGTGAGCAGGGAATAATTAGTAGGCAAAGGTGCTAGAAAAAATAAAAAACAACAAAAATATGCCACAATTAATACCTTTTTTCTTTTTAAATCAAATTGTTATAACTTTTGCTATATTATTTAGTGTAATATATATTTTATCTAAATATGTTTTACCTTCTTCTTTATTAACACAAGTATTAAGAACTTACATTACTAAATTAAGTAAAAAAAATGTTTAAATATACTATTTATATATTGCCTAGTCTTAGCCCCCTTCCTATCATAGATTTCATAAGTACTCTCCTTTAAAGATACCTATCGCGTTCGCGTACGCGGTACGCGGTGGATGGAGAGACTATAAATACCGTCCTACTTTATCGCCTTATCTTCTCTTTATGTTTCTAATAGTTAGTGTTTATTAGTTAGACCTCCCCTATGGTCCTTCCACTTTGCTTCTGTCTTTAATCAAAGGACCTATAAAAAAAAAAGTATGGGTCCTTATAGGATTAGAAATAAACTTGGTATTTTCTTTTCTTTATTTAGGCAAAAATGGAAGGAGTCAGCTGTAAAATAGATATAAGATAGGAGAAAGAAAAGTTAGTTTTTAATATAAAGTTTTACTCTTTAAAAGTAAAATTAAAGGTAAATCGTTCAGGGCTAATATGGTAATAGGTTACTATGTGATTAAGTTCTCTTAATTCAATGGTTAGAATCACATTCTTCTAAAATGTTTATTCTGGTTCGAGTCCGGAAGAGAACTATAAATACTACATTTAATAAATAAGTACCGCTCCTAATGATATTTGGAGGTGAACGCGACAAAGAAAGTAATAAAAAGGGTAATTAATATTAAATTAAAAAGATATTATAAAGCGAGATGGTGTAATTGGTAACACAGCAGTCTCATGATCTGTTATTTAAGATTCAAATTCTTATCTCGCTAATTATTTTTCTTTCGCGTACCGCGTACGCGAACGCGGTATTTTTATTATTTCTTCTTTCGCGTACCGCGTACGCGAACGCGGTATTAGTTTTATTTTTCTCTTCATCTCCTTCTACATCTCCATCTTCATATTATTCTCCATTTTTACCACTTTCCTTAGCTTATTTAGATACTTTACCTCATAACCCATACCTCTGGCTAAATGAGAGACTCACTTACTTTATTTCCTCTGCGTACCGCGTACGCGAACGCGATAAACTTATTTTTATTTTTGCTCCCTATCCCTAAAGGAGGGAACACTCATTTATAAAAATAAATAAGTAGGCAAAATTAAAGGGGGGGGGGGTAGACCCCTATTAAAGAAAGGAGAAACTATAACCGTATAAATTAAAAGTATTGTAATTAATTAAAATTTTATCCACAGGTATTAGTAATTGGGGCCAATAAACCGTATCTTAGTTATATTTTCTCCGCGTACCGCGTACGCGATAAACTCTAATTTTACATTTTGTTTCCTTTTAAAATCAACGGTCCACGTTCTCTTAGAGACGGCTCTAATCTATTTATTATATTTATTTAACTTATTTTCCCATTGATCGGATACGGATAAATTCAGGTCTTTTCGTATAATGGTTAGTACAATTCCCCTTCAAGGAATAAATATCAGTTCAAATCTGATAAGGATCAATTAAATTACTTTAATTATTTTATACCGCTCCTAATGATATTTGGAGGGGAACGTGACAAAATTTAAAAAATAAAAATAGTCATTTTCTCTAATCCTTCGGATGTAAGGTGTATAAAATAAATTACTATTATGTAAAGCCCCCTATTAGCATTTAAATATGCCCTTTATTACCGCTCCTAATGATATTTGGAGGCGAAAAAATATAAATAAAAAGTTAGAGGACTAAGTGATGATTTTCATATCAATATTAACATTAATAGTAGCTAAGGCTCTACCTGTTTTAAACACAAATATATCTTCAGTACATTTTTATAGGAGCACTTCAATAGTATTTATAATAACTGGTTTTCTATCAATAAATAGTCTATATTTAGAAACAATAGGAACAGGTATAGGTATTTATAGTGGATTATTCCATGTCACACAAATTACTCAATTTATAGAAACATTTTTCTTTATAATCGTAGGTTTAGTCTTAATAGGTTGGCCTCAAATAATAACAAAAGTAAATAAAGTAAAATATTATTTAACAGATAAATACTCAACAGATTATTCCTTAATAATATTATTTAGTAGTTTAGGGTCCTCTTTATTAATCACAAGTTATGATTTAATTTCTTTATATTTAAGTATAGAATTACAATCTTTTGGTTTATATGTTTTATCTACTTTATATAGAAATTCAGAATCTTCTACTAAATCAGGATTAAAATATTTTTTATTAGGTGGTTTATCTTCAGCAATAATTTTATTAGGTTCAGGAATAGTTTATTCATATACAGGTACAACAAATTTTGAATCAATATATATATTAAATTCAATAAATGATTTGAATACTGAATATTTCTTACAAGGTTTAACTTTAGGTTTATTATTAATTTTTATAGGATTTTTATTTAAAATAGCAGCAGCTCCTTTACATAATTGGTCTCCAGATGTTTATGATGGTACTCCAACAATAGTAACAATGTATTTAACAATTTTACCTAAAATTGCGATATTTATGTTTTTATTAGAAATATGTACTCATTTTGGTATTTATCATGGACATTTAACTTTAGGTTCATTTGCTTGGACTCCATTTGGATTGCTTGGAGAAACATCTAATAGTTTTTTAGTTGAATCTTCAATTTATAAATTATTATTAATTACTTCTATATGTTCACTATTAATAGGAAGTGTATTAGGGTTATCACAAATAAAAATAAAAAGATTATTAGCTTATAGTACTATATCACATATTGGATTTATTTTATTAGCTTTATTGATAAACACAGAACAATCTATAGATTCATTTTTATTCTATATTTTACAATATACAATAACAAATCTTAATTTATTTTTAATTATTTTAGCTTTAACTTATACTCATAAAATTAATAGTAATCAATTAATTAATTTGTCTCCAAATAATAAATCTTTATTAATTAATAAACCTTTACCTCTATTCTCTTCCTCTTCTATAGAGAGAGAGAATAACCTTTTAAACAAAAGTAATTCTTCCACTATGGCTTCCGCTGAAATTATAAGTTATAAATATAAAGATTTAAATTATATTTTAGAATTAAAAAATTTATTCTTTAGTAATCCTTTATTAAGTTTATGCTTATGTATCTGTTTATTCTCTATGGCAGGTATACCTCCTTTAATTGGTTTCTTCTCTAAACAATTTGTTTTATATGCAGCTATACAAAATGGTTTCTATTTAACTGCTATTTTAGCCATAATTGTTTCTGTTATAAGTGCTTCTTACTATTTAAAAATAGTAAAACTTCTTATAAGTGAAAATGATATTGAAACAGATACTGAAAGTGAAAATGAAAGTGAAAATGAAAATTTTAGCTTAAATCTTACCTCTCCTTCTATCTCGAGCTCGAGTGGGTCCATAGGGAGAGAGACAGCCAATAAAGATAATGTCCTTTCCTTAAGTGGAGTTCAAGTATTATTACCAAGTATTACAGATTTAAGCTTTGTCAAGGGAGTTAAAGAAAAAGAAAACAAAGATATAATTGAATTGACAAATGTTCATAGTTTTATAATATCAACTTTAACTTTAATACTATTATTATTTTTTATCAAACCTTCTTTAATCTTAAATAGTACTCAATTACTATCTTTATCTTTATTTTATACTTAATGAATAATTTATTTTTTATTTTTATTTTTGTACCGATTTTAGCTTTTATTTTATTAGCTTTAAATGTTTTATTTTCTGTTCATAGACCGGATGAAGCTAAAGTTTCAGCTTATGAATGTGGTTTCATAGCTTTACCTGGTCAAACTAGATCTACTTTCCAGATTCATTTCATGATAGTTGCCTTATTATTCCTTATTTTCGATCTGGAAATATTATTATTATTCCCATTAGCTGTTACTTTATATCAAGTTTCTATTTTTGGTTTTACTATTGGTATTGTGTTCTTTATTGTTCTAACTATTGGTTTTGTTTTAGAAATCGGAAGTGGTGCTATATCTTTAGTAAATATTGAGCAATCAAATAATAAATAAAATTTTATTTTCACCCCCATTCCTCGCGTTCGTTTCCAAATATCATTAGGAGCGGTAATAAATACGATGTTCTAAGTCTTAAGTAGAAAGTCAACCATTATTTATGTATCCCGCGTACGCGACACTATTTTATAAATAAGTGATGATCTCCTAGTGAAGAGAAGTAATTTCCTTTTTTTTAACTAATAATTACCACTCCTTATTAAGATAGACATATTATGTTCCTTACTACGTAAAAAGACAATTTACTACCTTATTAATTTATCTTTTGATTTCTACTTCTCCATATTAGACTGATAACATATAAGTATATACTTTTTTTATGTAGAGTAGCACAGAAAAATAAGATGTATCCCTTCCTCCATAAGAACTTTCCTTTGGTTTTTCCTTCAAGCTTTGATAAGAAATTACCTTTGCTTTGGTATGACTTCTTTTTATATCCTTTTCTTAAGGGCAAAGCAAAAGTGTCGCGTACGCGGGAAAGAGAAAAAGGAAATCTTTATAGACCTCCCTTTAATTCTTTCGCGTACGCGAAATAAATAAAATAGAAAGCACTACGACTACGACTACGACTACGACTACGACTACGACTACGACTACGACTACGACTACGACTACGACTACGACTACGACTACGACTACG
>Ga0307512_10000682_pt1 | contig 50197 bp, 40 predicted proteins | sample 14_EM_MG_FD_200267 | JGI IMG/M metagenome (GOLD analysis project Ga0307512, IMG submission 200267) | Populus trichocarpa ectomycorrhiza microbial communities from riparian zone in the Pacific Northwest, United States - 14_EM | ecosystem: Host-associated > Plants > Roots > Unclassified | place...
CGGAGATTACTGTCGGCCTGATAAGTCTATACATAGATGCGTACGCACGCATTCACACTTGTACTCATATATATATGGCCTTGTGGCACTCTTAGATAACATACAATCAAGCTTCTCTAGCATCACTATTTGAACATTTCGGAATGTGGTTGTTCGAGTGAGATGTCATGAATGGGAATATGAATGATATCCGACAGATCAGGTCCGTACATCATCTTTCATCAGCCTTTTTTTTGTACGCAAGTTGAAGTAACTTGTAGAGTGTCATTTGGGGTCCAGAGGTACGATTGGCTTGTCAGTTAATTTAGTGTGCCATGTCAAATTCAAGGTATCCCCTCATCACCGCCTGAAGCTTTGCCGATCTCCCCTTTCTACCACATGGATTCCGCTCCCTCGCTTCTTCCTCGTCCTCCTCTCTTTCTGTGAAATCTCATGAGGTGCACCTTGCTCACCTGGGTGATTGACGATATATGAAACATGAGAGGGTCCAGACGATAGCTACTAGATCATTTCGAGCAGAGTTGTGATTTGAAATACTCCACCTACACATACCATATCCGCCTTGGCGGTTTCTTTTGTTAAGGGGAAGAGGACTCGCGACTTTGCTTTTGTTCCTTTATGTTACGGAAGAAGCGGGGAGGATATGTGTACGGGATATGCCATGGCCGCCAGCGGCCGAATGCAATATGATTACAAACAAACAAATACCATATCCGCCTGCCCGAACTCAAGGTTCACTTTCTGAATTCAACCAGAGGTTGAAGCATCGGAACTGGAAGTGAATGAGGCAATAGTGGTCGACTTGACCCGCATTGTTCTTTATAGGAGGATAACTTGGTGGTAGTAGAGAAGTACATACCTAGGTACACTTGCAATTATACATCAGTCTATCCCTCGTCTCTTGTTTAACTCCTGGGTACCCGGGCGAGGCTTTGGCTGAGGTCGGCGGGTTAGCCTGTCGTCTCGTGCGAAACACTAGTTCTAAGGCAGTAACCAATTGGCAAACCGGAACCTGCGTAGTAGACTTGACGTGTTGGGCAACAATTTGTCTCTTAAGCTTGCGCCGAATATCACCCGTCCGTAACCGCAGTCATTTTAACTGGATTCCTGGGCGGGCGTTTGCAGCCCGTACATTAATAAAATCCAGCATTTTGGTACGACCGTACGCATCCTCATCTGTCGATACAATCTAACGGGTGTCGTTGCTCTTTCACATTTCCTGTCGCTGGCTGTGGCAGACTTTCTAGCGGTGTCTTCTGAGGAAGATCGTCACTTACATATTCGAGACTTTTTGAGTGATAGGAGGAGCAAAATAGACCTAAAGAATAACAAAAGAATTGATTCGGCTGGGATTTGAACTTGGGCTGGGCGCATGATGCTATGATGGCAAGCGCCTATGATATTCTACACTACTGAATCGAGTGATGATGTATGAAAGGACAATTAGCATTTTCATGATGGCAAAGTTGCGGATGAATAGAAGAGCTTGAGAAGCAGTCAAAAAGTAGTGATATCCCTCTAGTCATCGATTCAAGTCCTAATTTTCTAAAAGTTTGTTTCCCAGTTCTTGGGACTCGCTGCCTGCTTATAGATGTATCGCCATATGAGCCTGTGCCTATAAGTATCTAAGTAGGTAGTTCCGGAAGTCCACTACAAAGTCTAGAAGCCACCCCAACTTCCTATCATTAACATCCGGATGTGCAAAAAACCTGTTGTACCACAAAACTCCAGCTCCAGCTACCTGCTGACCTGGCCACGGAACGGTCAACTCAACGAGCGAACCACCCGCCATGAAATCTCGGAAACAACGTCTTAGGGATCTCAGAGAAATTCGACGTTCCTATATCCTCTACCTTTGGGCTTCTGTATCAACTACAATGCAAGCATCCAAACGCTTTAGTCTAAGCGCCGAATTTTCACCACCGTCAGTCATTCGGGTGCCACTACTTGTACCTGGTGGAGGTTATCCCACCAAAACTGCGCCAGTACCCTGGCCACGGATTAATCCTTAATTTTAGTCACAGCGGATCCGTTTCCAGAACTTTTGTCCTTGCACATAACATTGCAATAACCCAGCCGCTGAATCCGATACATATACCCAGCTATACTCGGACAGGGTAGACGAAACCGGGTGTGCATTATGTAGTGTGCGATTTGAGCGCGGTTAACTTTAGTGCACCCGTCATTGTTGGGAGTACCCCTGTGTCGGGAAGGGATTGACTTGGAATTGGCGGCAAAGACACGGTTTCGAAACATCTACGCGTGTAACGGTTCCGTGAACAGGGCAAACGGTGCATCGGCATTAATACTCCCGTAGTGGCCCCTGTCCGTGATCGACGATCATATCGGGGACCTTGTTGGGCTTATACGGTCCGGATGAGCCATTATACGTAGAGTATTGTACTGGTTATAAGGTTGGGACGTCAGTAGTCGGCAAGGGGTGTCTATCCCATCATTTTGTACATGCTGTAAGCGTCAGAGATATGTGTTCACCTTACGAAGTCTGTCAGCTACAGCCTGTCCCACTGAAATGCTGTTAGCAGAAGAGGATGTCCCAACCTCAATGACCACTACAGTACAGAACCTGAAAAGATGAATCGAGAAACTAAGGGCAGAGCAGGGCTTCTAACGTCTAGCTAAGCCTCTGGAAGCGAAATACCAGTAGAGAAATTAACTAGATTTCGTTTTTTCGAGTAATATCTAGAGTACTCTACCTCTGCCTAGAACTTTAATTTGCTAATCAGTAGCTACCGTCGTGCTACTTACTCGTCGGTTACCAAACAGCGTCTAGATTGATTAGATTAGATTACTCGTCATGATCGAAAGAAATCCGTATTATACGACCGTGCGAAATTTCTATATCCGACCTTGTTGTAACCAAGAATAGTAGGCGCTTCCAGACAATTACTGAAATGAGATATCCAGAAACTTTGATATCGACGAGTGGAGAACTCGTACCCTACTCGAATCTGTATGCTACGCGTATGCCAAGCCACAAATCTTGTACCCCATGAAATCATCAGAAAACTTCAAACGAAGATAACTCCACGAGTTGTAAGCCATTTCGCATGAGCTTTTATTTGGAGTGTTCTGAAATATTCACTACATTTATTTGGTCCCACGAATGAGTTATGGTGTTGCTATAAAATAAAAGCGAAAATGAAGCCCACTGCTAGCCGTCTCACCTTTCTTTTGTTATCCATATCCGCACTATGAAACGGTATTTCGACCGTCTCACAAATTCGATCTTTCCTGGCACTGTATGTCTAAGCTATCTGTAATCCGGCGGATGTGAGAGAGCTGAGGGCAATGTTAGAGATTTGATGATGATGAGATCAGATCGATTAGATAGATCAGATAGCGGTTAGATCCGCTCACGTACCGAGTCGATCGACGCTGAATGAGACATCCTCTTTTTTTGTCATACATCATCACCTTTCTGATGGCAGCGCTAGACCACCAAGCATGTCCTAGATAACGAGAGCTCCTCCAGATCACCGCAGAGTGTATCCCGAAAAGTCTCATCTGCCGCAAACGATTACCAAAGAATCGCCCCGTAACAGCATGAACTAATACTCCGAGTACTTGTTCATGATCAACATGATACTTCCATTCAAACATTAGTCGATCGGGAACGTCCAAACGCCCAGATGCCCAGCAAGATGTATGCTAGCTACCCGAAGGCACGATAAGTCGATATCTTAACCGCTCCTGCTAGTTAGAGTTACGGGCTTATTAGAACTGTACACTCTGCTCTCGATAGTTTTGGCCTATTTAGAGAATTCCGCTAATGAAACTCCCTTGTAACACCACTGTAAATTATAAAAGTGACAAGCAAGGGAAGCGGAACTAGATGAAGTTTGAAATTGAGACTTGAGAAGGTACAACCACTGCCCGAATGCTAGGCAGCATACCCATCATACCCTATCCCGGATTCGGTACTGAATTGTTTAAGCCCAAAGCCGTTCTAAGTCAAATACTTACTTGTAGAGTGGAAACTCTAGCCGACACTCCTCCAATCCTTTCGACACACGTTCGTTTCAGCCGAAGCGCAAGTCGTTTTCGTTGCAATGGAATGTCAAGTCGACAGGAGCAAACAATGACCGGCCCAATCCTGCTGTTCGGGTAAGCTTTTCGTAGATGAACATGTGGGTTAACTATAAATAAATATATAGCAACCAAACCCAGTCACGTCTGAGATCCGCACTGCGCCTCGCGGTCGACGAGCCGCAGTTTAACGTACTGTGCCCGTATAAATGCATGAGATATGCAAAGCTAGGCAACAGCAAGATTGCCACCCAGTGATCGTGGGACCCAGTAATCGTGGGGACATATATTGGAGGCTCAAAGCTGCATCGAATCACATCCACTCGCTTACTCTTTTGTCGTTCAAGACGGTTATAGATTCGACAGTCCGAACAACGATCAGCAACGAAATGGTCGGGACGCATAGACACCTCTAGAATCAGGCTGAAAGGGAGGCGATTTACAAGGCGGTGAGGAATAGAGGCCAGCCATGTTAAAAGCTGAATAGGGTCATGGGCTTTTTCCGGACTGTACCAGATCTTTCATTCCTCATAATTAGGTGTCTTCTCCCCCGGACATCTTTGCTTAGCTTCCTTCCTTCTTTCCCCCTTTCTCACCTCAACGCACCATTATCAACCCCGCAATCAACGGAATGGCAAGTCAGCGGTCGTCTACAGCAAGTTGGCCCTATGTAACACCGCCTCATGGTTTGGATTCCGGCTCGGACTTTGAGGATATCCATGGTAATCTATACGAACCTCCTGGGCCGCTTCTCGAATGCTGATTACCACTAAGTCCCACTCCTGCCTCCTTCGCGACCAACATGATCCGCGAGTTCAACAACAAGGAACAGTCGGACCTCATGAACTGATCCAAGACCTCCGTGACAGCGGAGTCTCTAAGCATATCAACCTCCCACAGCTCGTGGTCGTAGGAGACCAGAGCTCCGGGAAATCCTCGGTGCTACAGGCCATTGCTGGAATCCCATTCCCGCAAAACAGTGGCCAGTGTACAAAATTTGCTACGGAGGTCATCCTCCGCCCAGCCAAGGAAGAGTCGCACTCCGTCACGATCCGGCCATACGATTCTGACGAAATTCGCTTAGTGAGGTGTAAAATTACTTCTTTCGAAGACTTAATTAACACCATCAGGCAGCCGACCGCTTCATGACCTTCACGGACATCTTCTTGCGTGATGTGCTCCAAATCCACATCGCGGGTTCGAAACATATCACTAGACTTAGTCGATTTGCCCGGTTTTACTCATGACGGACGAGGCGTGGTGGCCGTAGCCTTGGCCGTGGAGTATATGAGGAACCCGCGTAGCATCATTTTGGCTGTAGTGTCCGCCTCGGCCGATCCCGATACGCAGCAGGTTTTACAGCTGGCGGAGCAATATGACCCGGAAGGTCACCGAACCCTCGGCATCCTCACCAAGCCGGATAAGACCGACAAGGATACAGATCTAGAAATTTCGTTTATTCGAATGGCGAAGAACGAAGACGTAGAACGGAAGTTCCTGCACGGATGGCACGTTCTCATGAACGGCGCTGCACACGATGGCCATCGGATGGTCGACCTCGCGACGCGCGAACAAGCGGAACGGGATTTCTTCGCCGATAAGAGTGGCCGATGGTGCGAGGTTCCACGCGCCGTTGCATCGGACCCCTCCGTTTGCGTCTTCGCGCGTTACTACTGACGCATTTCAAGAGACAACCAAGGGATTCAAGTCCGAAATCCAAGACGCCATTACGCAATGCCAGAAGGAGAAAGACGAAATCGGCGATCTACCCACAACCCCAGAAGAGGAGCGGCAGTTTCTAGTCAATCTTGGTACCAAGTTCCACGAGCTCTGCATACTCGCTGTTCTCGGCATGTATGCAAACTCGGCCTTCTTTGGAACCGGATTTTCGGCACATCCGGAGGCCGAAGCGCGCTTTCTGCGCTCACGCATTCAGAACCTCAATATGACGTTTGCTCGTATCACGTGGGCCTACAGTCACCATATCGAGATCGAGGGATCGAACTTTGTCCCCGACAATGTCATGAGAATTGGTGACGCGGAGACGCACTTTGACAACTGCCGGGAGCTCCCTATGCAACTCACACGCATGGACACGATACTTCAATGGGTAAGACCAGTGGCAGAGCGCACACGTGGAATGGAACTCGACGATGGCCGCAATCCCTTCCTCGTTAAGGGTTTGTTCGACGAGCAAAGTAAAAAATGGGAGACACTAGCACAAAGGCATCTCGACGAGTGTTCTGAAAGTTGTCGCACGTTCCTCAGGCTCGTTTTGGAGCACGTTGTCGGAGGTCAAGATCTAGGTGACTACCATCAGGTTCTCCATAAGAACATCGAGTTAGAACTGGAGAACCGGTTGGCAGAAGCGAAGAAGGAGTTGAAGAGCATCATGGAGGACTTCAACAGCCGCTTTCCTATCACAGTCAGCTACCTCTATGCTGAAGGCGTCGCGGAAGCACGTGCAAGGCGTTCCCAGAAAGCTCCATCGAACAACTTTGTTAACCCAGGCTAGGTAGCTTGGTAGGACTCGCTGACTACGAAGAAATTGTGGAGGGAGTCACCGAACTGATGGGCACGCTGGATGAAGAGCACGAAAAAACAAATGATCCAGATGTTGCACGGTGGGAAGCATCATTAGATGAGGCGTGGGCATACTACAAGGTTAAATAGCTCCTTAGGTGTATTCTGGGGTTTACTCTAAATTGAGGCTATGCAGACAACTCGGATACGCTTCGTCGACAATGTCGTGGTCCAAGTCATCGAGCGGCAGCTAGTGAGCAAAATGACGGACATCTTCTCGGCATCACGTACCTCCAAAATGGCAGACGACGAGGTCAAGTTGATGACAAAGGTGGAATGGTTTAGGAGGTATTATCTTCATATTAATATCTTGCGCCGGGCGTGCCTGTTGCCGATAATATTTACAGCCGGAAAGAATTGAGCCAACCCTACCGGACTCAGTAGAGACGGTACTCCTCGTCATTGCACGTCGCTCGTGGTATCATTGTAATGTCAGACATTGGCGGGCGATGAATTCTAATGGTCTTCCGTACTCACTCTTCTATCTTTCCTTGGTGTGGGTTTTGAATTCGGTGTATATTTTTAGTCTATGGACGGTAGCTTCACTTTTCTTCTTGTAGTTGGCGAATTTGAAGAGCTAAGAGTGCATCCAAAATTATTCATTAAATCATAGCCGTCCTTAGACCAGCAGGCTTTAGTGCAACATTACTGTATCATACAAGTGACTACAGGACATCGTGTTTAATTGCAACATCCCGGAAATAACTCCAAGCTTCCTGGCGGCTTGGGAGGTTACATCGCATTGGCCATGGAAGTAGGGACTGTTGAAATACTGAATGCTAGAGAAGCTTGTGTATTCTAAACTACGGGAGTTTGTGTGATCTTATATACGGGCATCAGAGTATGCCTTGTACACATGCATGCGCACTCAGCTGGCATTTCCAGCTGAGTCTGGAACGGCCATCATCATCATGAGATCATGATCCCCATCAGCCCAGCTGAAGCCCATAAGCCGTACGTACGGAATGCAATCCATATATGCAACAGGGACGCAGATATTTTGATCAAGTGATCAATAGAGTAAATTCTTAGCACGCCACAATTTATTAACAAGCTTTTTGAAGAATAGGCTCACATTGCTATAATTGAACTTTTAAAGTCGATTAAAAATCGTTCTCTTATACCTCGCCAGACTAACAACTTGGATACAATCAGGTATAGTGGACCATTGAGATCTTCATAGAATCGCTAAAAGAATCTGACCTTTCTAGCTCGATGGACAAAGCGACTTTCGCGGGTCGGACCGGGGTTACGCGATAGTTTTAAGACGAGTTTAAACAGAATTCCGATGATATATATGTTGAATTCACTTACTACTCGTCGATGAAAACCGCACATTTGTCTGGAAAGTAAATGATCTGTTGATATTCGCTTGGGGTTGTGATATTGCATATTGACAAGTACTAAAGTGTGGGAAGCCCAAGACCCATTTAGGAGCTCAGCTATACAATATAAGCAATAAATAACATAGAGGTCAGATAGGTAGGTGATGTCTCTCGGTGAAGTGTCAGAAACAGCATCTGGTCTGCTTGCCACCTCTTGATCTCATTTCACTTTAAGTATTCTTGTCTCGTGAAATCTCTAGCTGATTATGAGGAATTCAGAAACTTTGATAGGTGTATCGATGGAGACTTCACGTGACAGAAATAACTTGATGCACGACGATGTACTCTAGAAGGTCAGGACTAGAAGAACCTAGCCAGAGGTACTCACATAGGGAAGAGGTCAGATGTGATTTAGTGCGAGATTTGAACGCAGTTAACCTTGCGCGAAAAGTTGTCTGTGTACCGCTTATGGAATTAGGGAGTGAGTGCTTTGAAATGGTACTTAAATCTGCTTCCTCAAACACATCTCCCCTCTGATTCAGAAACCCCTGTACTCCCGGTTTCCTCTTCCATATCCGGGGATCTATTTATGAAAGGCATCTATAAAAGAGCAGTGGGGTACGATCCGAGGTTTCTTCCGGCCAATAGTCTATATGATATGGATGTTCCCTGCAGGTATCTTTCTGTATGCAAGCAGTATACGTAAGTCTCAAGGCTGCAGCTGTAGGACCTAGCAGATGCGTACTCGGTAGCACTTGCTGTAGCTTCTCTTCCCATGCTACCTCGTGCTGCGAGAAGAAACTCACGCCCATGGGCACCACGATATCGATGTCTTGGACGGGCTAATAACCAGAAGCTTGCAGATGGATGAAATTGCATTTTGATTGTGAGTGGCGAGTTGCTTACTTGGATTGGAGTTTAACTGTGTTTCCAGATGTGTGGCGAGCTTTTGGACATGTCACTAATGGAATTACAAATGTGTGGGAGAACGGAGAAGTTGGGTCTTCAATTTCTCATATGAAATCACTCGAGTAGAATAAACCCGCTGCACTTGACACAACCTATTTAGTTCTCTGATTACTGTCATACGTCAAATGGGAAAACGTGCGAGAGTTGATATGTATCTCATCGCTCTCGTCCGGAAGGTTAACCCCACAATTGCTTTCACTAACACTTATTGCACTATTTTTAAAGCGTGGGTATGTACTTAGGTCTGGGGGTAAACAACCACACAGAAATTGAGGGTGTCACACAGTTTTAGGTGAAGCACGATCTGAATAATGGCAAAAATGGTAAAGCTGAAGAATGCACTGACTTCCACCTCAGATTTAGCACAGTTGACACCCTTGACTCACAGCAAAATTTAATACCAGAACAGGAGCGTCCGATCCTTTACCCCAGACCTGAGTACTTTGTAGGGAGAATTGAGACTAGATTGAAGAAATAGATGGCTCCCCAACTATATTCTCCAGTGGCGCCGGCCGCCAGCTCTGCAGGGGTCCCTAGCTAGTGCCATGGACATCGATGCATCACACATGCGGAGCTGAAGATAAATTTGGCCCGGGACGATCAGCGCCTGTGAGACGCTAATAATATCAGATTATGGCACTGTATCCCAGCACGCAGACCTGACAGGAGGGCCGCTAGATGATCGTTACAGATCAATACTTACTTAAATAGGTCTATACAGAGCTGGTGCGGATCCTTCAACCAGGTTCACCCCGCTCACTCGGACAATCAAATATGCACGACTTACAGTGCGAGCGCCTTGTGTCTCCGAAACTCTAGGGTGCTATTAATTTGTTCTAGACTGTTCTTGATACGCCTTGTCCATAAGCAGTCGGGTCTTCCGTAGACAAGTAGAGCGTTCCTACCACCTCAAAATTGCAACTTCTCACTGAGTCTTGGATCTTGGGTGCAGTACTGCTGCAGATTGCATCAGTAAATGGATGAGGCTCTGTTATTTGATACTCTATCAGCCTACCACAATTGCTGAAGATATTGTCGTTGACTGCAAGGAGCTTACAAAGGTTTCAGTCAAGCTGTACCCTACAAAACTACTGCCGGCTAAGATCCAAAACGCACAACGAGAATGTCACAATTTTGGGGTGCAGGAATGCTCTAGTGCGTGCTGTCTATGAACAAGGCGTGTCCATGAAACGGTTCGACTCCTCGGACATATAAATTAGGCAGTCACAATTGAGGTCTTGTACTCTACAGTTGCCTCTCTAAGAGATCAATTGTATGCTGTTTCGGTAAAATTCTGGTTGCGGCTGCCTGCACGATAGAACTCATAAAAGGAGGCTGCAACTACGCTGTATTTTGAAAACCAGGGTTTCCAACTTTACCTTTGGAGGTAAAATTCAGATCAACTTATTAAAAGAGCTCTCTAAGTGCTCACTTTTGGTGGTAACTTTTTGAAGTCTTTGAGGGAGGGGCTTCTGTAATTTGAAGTTCGCAGTAGTTTTAGCAGGGGTAAAGTTATTTCTCAATACCATAGTTTAACAGCCGAACGCACACTAAGCTTATAAGCATACGGACATCTCAAATTAACACATCTGCAGTGGATAGACACGCCGATAGACGAGAATGTCCGTATAACAAAACCATCACCCGGGCCAAAAGCAGATTACTCGGTCCACGGGGGCGAAAAAATCCCCCCCCTTATCTTAAGGCTTGATGGATCCCCTTTCACATCCCTTAACCACTCTCCGTAGCTCGACTTGTTTTTTAGCATTTATTAATCCTTGAGCGGTGCTGCACAACTGGTGTATGGAAAGGGAAGTAACAAATAGGGACAAGTACATTAAATACTGGTAAAGGTTGAGCAAGACTGGGAGTGTGAATGTATGCACTTCATTCATTCCTCAGTGAGCTCGCGAGTGCCGACGACTGCTTGATCAAGTTCATCGCGTTTCGTGGCAGTAGTGTCGTCTGTATCACTTCTTCGCTGCCAAATTATCCATATTAGTAGATTTGGATGCCCAATATCTTTCAGTTGGTCGCTGGAATACCAACGTTCGCCCAGTCGCCGGAGCCACTCTCTGCAGCTAGATTTTCAATGATAGGGGGCTTGGTTCCCTAGAGAACGACAGGACGAGAAGTGTTTTCTATGAAACTGGCATGCGAGAGGAGAAGGACCGCTATTAGAGTGGCGCCTTGAACTTCCACCTTTACTAGCGCATAGCGCACCGCTCCCCAATCCATAGGGCTAGGGCTTTGGTCTCCGGGCCCTCAAGGTCATTCACTTTCTTCGCTGCCCGGCATTCAAATTCATCTCAGCTTTTATCAGCTCTCCCGGATTTAGACCTTTACATGCCTACTCAACTGCATCCTGCTGCTTAATAGTAGTCTCGAACGTGTACCACACTCCAAGACTAGCTTAATAGACACCGTCCAGCCACTCAAATAGGAAATTTTAGATCAAAAAATTATACACAAAATTAGCATGCTAGCATACTACAGATGAATGAGGTTACATGTAACTTGTCACTTCAAAGCATACATGCCATTCACGTTCATTATTAGTGCATTAGGTTTCATCGTTAGTTACTGGAAATTGAAGAAAAGGCCACCCGAAGAACATCCCCGACGCCAAAACGAACACCAAAAAGAACCAACAAGCCCAAGCCGATGCATCTTTAGTACTGAAACTTGCCCTAATTATAGATATCTCCTACTTCATGTCCTGAATCACACTTTTGAACAAGGTTTCGCACCATGTTAAACTATCCGCCGACTCATCCAGTTTCGATACTGCAACTCTAGGCCCCAGATCCTTCATCTCTGTCGCGGTCTTTGGCTCTACCACATCAACGGTGACTGAGTGAGACACCATAATCCCCGCAGTTGCAAAGGGATCGTTCATAACTAGATGTTTCTCCGACGACATACTTGGGCTTCTTGAGATCTCACCCACATCCAAGCCACGTCTCCCCTCTCGTGGCTTCCAAAGGCGAGTCCCTCTTCTGGATGTCTTCTTTGGTATGGGCATCGGCACTATTCGTCCCGAAAAGTCCCGGTGGGTCCGTCTGGCATGGACTTCGTGCTCGGGACAACCGGGGTACGATCGCTGTTGTGTTGAAAAGAAGTTGAAAGGTGTCAAGGTGAGGTTGGGAGCAGTGATAGAGGTATGTATTGGGACAAGTATTTTGAAGACGATCATTTGCGCTACTGTTCCGGAGGAGCCTGGGCGGGCATCTATGGGAGTAGCGGTAGGAAGGAACTGGGGACTTGCGTCTAGGACTGCGTTGTCGAAGTAAGGGTCTTTGACTTCGCGACGAAGGTGGGTCAGTGCATCCTTGAATTGTATTGCAAATTCTTCCGTCAACCCCGCGGTTTGTGCAGCTTCTATGAAGTTAGATTGTAGTTCCGTGGCAATTTCGCTGAACATCTTGCCGTTGTACTGTTGTAGAAAGCGGAAGTGTGCTGAGGTTAGTGTTGGGATGCCGAGCGAGCGCGTCGGAAGTTTGCTCGTAGCACTTTTGTGTACCAATATATCAAAGCCTCCCTTAATCTCAGCCTGCATGGCAAAACAACCTAGGTATACTCCTGGCAAGAGTAACGCTTCTCGCTCCGGATTATATATGGCCATATGCTCGATGGCTTGGCTGATACTGTGTTTGGAGACCAACATTGTACGTGATAGGATATCGTAGACATTGACCGGTGTGGTGAAGCGGAATCCAAACGTCCCCAACCTTGCGGCCTCAGCTTTATCCACTTTTTTCACCAGAAATAGGACCTTTCCACGACCTTGATGATCGCTGTAGGCTGTCTCGGGATCAGATTTTGTCGCAAAACTACCAGCAATGATGATATCTTCGTATAGTACTCCCACTGATTCCAAGGATTGGTGTGTAGCATCTGCGAGTTCTTTGGCGGCAACACAGAACATTTCTCGGAATAGAGTCGAGTACTCTTCGAAGTAACCCTGATTACCATGCGGGGTGGCAGTGTAGCCCCGCAAGTGTCGTCGCATGCTAGGGAGTAGGTCGACAACGGCTCTCCAGTTTCGTGATGTGCGGTAGATCCAATGGAACACGTGATGGCGCTTGCCAAAGCTTTCTTCGAATGACTAGATACCAAATATAAGCATCTCTACTAAGTATGTATGCCATAGACTGGCCAGTTTCGGACGTACATACCCGCTCAGAGAAAGTGTCAGTAATGATCTTCATTGGTAGCGTTCCATCAGGTAAGACCATTAGTTTTCCATCCTCAAACGTAGCAGACGCCAATAAAATTTTCTGTGCACGCTTAAGTTGTTTTCTCCTTTCCCGACCTGCAGCGGCAGCAAATGTTACTAGTATAGTACAGCAAAAGACAGACTTCATAGCAACGCAAGGATTAGCATACATCAAACAGTCTGATGGTGCTCACATACTAATACAATGACGATAACCACAACCCAACGGCGAGACAAAATACTCTGTGGAGTAGATTGAGATCGGTTGCTGATATATGTTGTTCCTGATGCAGCAGTCCAGTGCATTCCCGACACTGCACCAGCCAGGACAAATCCGAGTATAAGTCGCTTCCACCACGAATTTGTAAAATTCTTGCGCATCAAAAAGAATAATGTCAAGGCAACGTTGGTTGCACTTATTGCAATAATTACCGAGGCGATAACCTTGGGGGTGGAGTATTTCGTGGTGAAGTTGGCGATGCCGGCGTCTCCCAGATAGTGCATTCCGCAGATACTACGCGAATTCAAACGTAAATGACCCAGTTCTCCCTGTATTGATGTGAATTCGCTCACCTAGATCCCGCAAATGAGCCCCCAATGACAATCCGCATTTTCCGCACATCATCTCCACCAGAACCCGCAAGCGAATATGCCCCCAGTAAAACCAAGACTGGCACGAAGAAGGACAGAACCGTAAACGTGCTGTTGTACGCTAACTGGAGCTCTATTTGGCCGTCATATAGAACAACCGCACGATTTCCGACCTACGAAGGTTATTAGACAAGTTGACACCCGATAAAATACGAGAACCATACAAAGTGCATCGACCATATGGCTAGATACATATTTCGTTAGTTTTTAAGCATAGCACATTAAACGGACAAAAACTTACCAATGCCGCCCATGGTCACACTGCTCCCAAACAAAAGATACCAATTATATAAACCTCGACCTGACGTTCGTAGTTGCAGTAGCTGCAGTGTCGACAGCGATCCCACGAGGGAAACAAAGTACGAAAGTGCAATATACCCGGCATCATAACGCTTTGGGGCGATATCAGTGGCTGTGAAAATGATATGATCCGAAGCCATGTTAGCGGCAGAGGCGTAAGAGTGTTGCTCTCGTTCCAGAGTTGTTTGTAGGCTTGCTCTTCAAACTAGCGAAAAAGCGAAGCGTAGGAGTGTCATGCGCAAAGTAAGCCACTGGTGCACCTCAGAGTTAATAAAGGATCACTAGAGAACAAAAGAACCTAGATTTTGGGAACTGCACTGGGATTACCCAATAATTTGGGACAGTCTTCCTTTTGTACAAGACCTGCCGTACGACCTATGCACCTGGATTGTTCATATCCCCCTGGCGGCAAAGCGCCAGGAAGATAAGTGACAGGTAACCCTGCGAACCGCTACTACATACATACACACCTCGGCTAAAACTGACCCTTTCGATTCCTTCCATTGTGATGTGCCACTCAGTTGCTCTACCGCCTACTCTCAGAGACACATTGTTTTGTAAATTTAAACTAATGAGAATCGGGATGAAGGATGAAATCTTTAAGCTGTACTTGTAGAGATACTTAGCTCTAACTACCATTGGAGCGCTCGCCCCATGTACTGCAATCGATTTGCATATTAAATTGCACATTGTACTTGAGGAAATACATATATATGTATACTTTATTGGCGGCAAATGTTCAGTTAAATTACTCAACGATTAAATAAGGAAAAAACTCCGAAAATATGCCCCCCGCACCGTGATTATGTGACTACTGGTATTGATCGCTCATAATGGAAGATTATACACTGATACACGACCAGGAATGCGCATTGCACAAGCTCTGGAGAGCCTATAGCGACGAGTAGTCGTAGCTATAGGTAGTACAGGCGAAACTTATGCTTCGCCTGTACTACCTTCCTAGATTGAGATGAACCTTCTCCAAAGGAGTTTTTCAGCTCAAGAGTGCGTTGTATATATAGCAGTCCCGTACATCTTTTATTCAAGTTTTTGACAGGCTGAAGCAAGCATGCATCCGGTATTAACTAACTATATATACCCCCCAGAAGTTTTGCATATGTACGGACTTCCATATATTCGTATCTCAGGACATATAAGAACGAACGTCAGGAAGAGAGCAATCTCTTACATGTGTCTGGTAATTAGCATATATATTGTCGCCCAGATCTTTCGAGCCTGCAGGTCGTGCCGTTCGCTATCCATGACAACAATCAATGAGTAGAACCCACCGTGCAAAATCTGGCATTTGGCAAAGAAACTATCCTAAGAGTATAGGCTTTAGGCGAACAATTTTTACCCTAAACTATACAGATGCCGAGACTTGCGATCACGATGCTGATTCGCGCGTAAACATGAAATGAGCTCTGGAAAACCCCTTGTTGATGTATCAGTAATCATTTATAACTATGTCTGTGTGGCTCAACCGCAAGAACCGTGCATGAAAAGTTCCCAATTTGCCCCACCAGAAGAAACCCATCCTTCCATATGGTTTTCTGCTAGCGAATGGTTAATGCAGGTCCCTTTACAGTGGCAACGTATTTGCATATATGGTGGGGGACGCCTTCGACCAGGGTGTTTTGAACCCGCTTCGTAGAGTAGAAAGTTTTCAGCGCCACCAAAACAAAGAATCTTTTTAATTGGAGAACTAAGATCAACTTGGTTTAAGGAGCTCTATCGATTTTAGTTTTCAAAATCACAATATCTGATGTGGCTAAGGTGCTATAAAAATCATGGTTCAGAAGGAATGTCCGCTATATTGTCAAAAAAAAGGATCGCGTGCATGGCAGGGGCTATTTTGTATGTGTGTAACGTCCGATTTCGCAGACCAAGTTAGAGGCGACCCCCACTATATGGTCAGGAAAACGATAAGCGGAGATCCTTGACACTGATTAGTCATTTTTAAAGATAGTCTGGTGCTATCTTATGACGTTGATTGGCAGATACCCGAGGTCGATAGATCTAGATTCTAGAGTATCTACCGGTACCTCTACATAAACCCAACGAGAAGACTTGCCATTGCCAACACGAGGATTACCACCCGAAACCAAAAAAGATTAAGTTTGTTATTTCCTGACCGAAAAGAGAAAGTACTATACCAAGTATCATGCAGGTTTTTCAACAGGATACTTTTTTTAATTAGCGATTTGGAGTACTGTGACAGCAATTGTGCTTCTGAACAAGACGACCGGACAGACTTGGGAGGTGTCCATGTGCTAGCAGATGGTTGTGATTGGTTGTAAGAGTCCTGCAAGCGAATTTTACAATTCTGGGGCTGGCATTCGCTTCGCAGATTCATAGAGGTGCAGGAAGGTTAGCAAATAAAGATGAGCGATCATATGAGTTGAGATAACCGGCCTTCTGTTACTCCATCAAACTGCAACTTTACCCCGCAACCATCATGCGCATTCGTGCATTCAACAAAGCAAACACTGCTGAAGAGATTCTTGATAATTACCCACTCTCCGCGACATAGTACGCACTTAAGTACATATGTCGTTGTATCGACGTATCCTATAGCTGATGAATTCATGGGGCTGAAGCATAATTACGCTTGCATAGATTACTGTTGGAACCCGGGAGTCGGCCCATGAGTACGAGCCGAGATCTATACCTAACATGATTTTCGATGCTTCGGCGATCAGAGACGGCCGATCGCGATCACGTTTTCCAGATATGCGGAAAGTTCCGTCCAGTATCCACTGCTGGACAGTGCGTCCAAGTATTGAGATACCTTCAATACCTATCAAGCAAGAATTGAATGGAGAACAAAGACTCGGAAACAGTTTTGGAAGAACCTAAGATTTAGCGGAGTACAGGACGGCTACACGGCAGACACCTGGTTGGCTGGGTGGTTTTGTCTGGTGGTATGCATAAGCACGAGACCATAACATGATTTGTCCTTTGGAGGTGTACTTAGTATTGAGATAGACTTCGCAAAATGACCCACCCTCCTTTGTGGTAGTTTCGCATATCTGGGATATCAGTCTTTGATTTGTTTGGAAACATCTTATCATTTGTTGCGCTGGTTTAAATGGTTACTCTCTATGAAGCCGAGCTGTGATAGAACAAAAGCGAAGAAGGGACGACTTCTTGCGGGACATTTTAATCAAAGCTGCAGGTATAGATTTATGTACGTACTAGAAAAATACGAGCGGAACTACATATGGTTCAGGTGCTGGGAGGTGTTAAACCTAGACATCAACAAAGATTCATGCAACCCTGACGGTGATCCAAAACTCGGCCAATGGTTCTGTTCTTTTGATCTATATATGCTTTAAACACGGCCGCCAAGAAGCAATCAATTCCTTAAAGCACCACCACTTCACTCTGGACTATGATTCAGCTCTATAGAAATATGGAGCGTTAATTATTTTATAACCTCATCCCATTCCAAACGTTGAGTTATAGGAGGTCAACGTCGCTCACCAAACATCCGGGTTGGAGGCCTTCCACATTGCGCCTGCTGGGCCCTTAGTATGCGCAGTACTAAGATCTGACACCCGAGACCCCAATTTTCCATCTATAGTGCTTCAAGATTATAAAGGAAATCCTCCAATCGCGGCGACAGGCAGCTTTCCGTTGATACTAGTTGCACGCTGGACCTCTGAGCAAAGAAGTAGGCTCAAGGACAAACAGAGTAGACGTCAAATCCTCAGCCTTCATACCTACCAAGCGAGACAGAGCAGCGGAGCTAATGAAAACCTCATCCTGGGAACTGTGGGTCCATGGGGCACAGGGATATCGCAGAAACGCACCTCCGTTTAGAAGTCGGACTAAGTTCCTTAAAATGACCTTAGACCCCCTAGAAGTTTGAATATGTAGACATGGCCTACGAGAAGTGGAAGCTTGCGATCTTAGACTAGACCTTACAGTACTTATAGTCGCTACAGTATTTACGGAATTTAAGGTCTTTACACTTCCCTAGGTGTCGACGCTGACACTTAGGTTCTTACTGCCCTTAGAGTTCCAGTCGTCACCTGTCCTACGGCTACCTTTGGACTTGCATCCATTACCACATCGAGCCAATCACGATAGAGTGTACATCAATGAGGATCGGATTGGCCACGCCAGTCAGGATAGCAGGGGCAAGCAATCTGTAATCATTTGAAGGCCGTAAGCGGCCAAATGCTGCTCGGAATACTCTATCTACTCGTATTCAGACATAAAAAGAATACGCTAGTATTTGATTGGAATAAAGTAAGCGAGACTTTGAAAACTCAAATACTAGACGCGCGATTCAAGATTGATGATTTTTGTTTGTTTATTTGTAATCATATTGTATTCGGCTGCTTGTGGCCATCTTCCTAAACTATCCTCATCACTCCTTGAAACTTCGACAAAAGAAACAAGTAAATCCGTACCCTCATCCCCTAACTCCAACAAATCTTTATCATCTCTTTCAAGGTTGATAATAGGTATTAGTTGTGCGGCTAGCCCTAACTAGTGCACCCATAGGTGTACCCATAGACACTGTTACGTTAGTAGTAGAGAAAATTTGTTCGCTTAAGATTCCGCGATGTTAGTGAATGTTCTCGCTTTGAGGGTTGAAGTCGAAGTCAAATTGATCATGACCATGCACAGTAGATCACTCGGTAACTAGTCTCGCGATGCGCTGAAGTGACTTGATAGACCAAATTTTTACAATGCCAGTATGCTACAGCAACCACAATAGCGAAAGAACGACAGCGGTCAATGCTAAGAGATCTAGAAAAGATGAAAACGCAAGTGTAAATAAATAAATTAATGACATTGCAGCCAGTGTAGAGAGGATACCCATAATGCCTACAAGTGCAAGAAGAGAACCTATATGGCAGCGCCACGTACCGTATAAATGTATACATAAATGCCCCTAAAACTCAACGCTGTTTCTTGTCTTTTCTACACAGTTTTTGGGTGTGTGTAACGTGAGAAATCATGGAGCCTGGCACGGATGACTTTTTGTAGATGGCTGTCGCCCTGCCCCTTTAATCAGTACTATATTAAGGTATTAAAGTGTGGTGGTGGTGGTGGTGGTGGTGGTGGTTGAATATTGGCATTCTAAACTTATGCAGCGGAACGGCTGACATTGTAAACATTTGCTCGTCTTGATATTGATCTTGTATATCTATAGGTAGATTTATCTATTCTTAGGAGGCCCATATATATACAGCAGTTCATATATGTTTTACACGCACGCCTAAGCACCTAGCTATTAGTATTTGCTGTTATATCGTATTGATACCTAGCTAAATCTCGTGATCACGAACCGGAGTTACATCTACAGTTCATGACCAAGTCTGACAAAAGTATCTAATGAATGGTTATGCTTATGATTACTTCTCCTGATAGAGTCTGTTGTCTAGAGCAGGAGGTAGTGCGCCTCTGGCATACATCCCTCCAGCCATACTGGGCTTAAGGACTTATACTTTTCTCAAGCCTAAAAGGGGTGGCAGGGAGAATTCTCTCTCATAATGCCACTTAAGAGCTTATAATACGAATTTGGAAACAAATTTTGAAACTTAAGCAGAATTTTGCTCGGAATTTTTTTAAAGCTGGTAGTTCCTAGTACTGCTTCATAATAAATCATTATAATAAATTAACACATCTGTAAGTGGAACATCTTGGATTTCACATCCTCATGGACTATTGTGAGCATCCTGCTGGGCAAATAGATGGAAGGTGTTTCCATTATGGATGATTAGGGGAGTGGTAATGCAGAGGCAAATCAATCAAGGCAGCAGCCAGGTGGGCACATCATGATGCATTATGAAGAAAAAAAAGTTGCAAAGTTTCCGAAATTTGTATTATGAGCTCTTATGCCCCCTTATGGGAGGGAATCCTTCCTGCAACCCCTTTTAGGCTTGAGAACAATATAAGTCCTTCAGCCCAATATGGCTGTAGGGAAATATGCCAGAAGTGGTGCCCGGGCCTGCGTCACACATAATCACTCGAGTGATAGTCTTTTGCACCGCTCAATCCAAGTTATTTCCTTGCGGTGCAGCCATCGGGCTTCCTTTGTTATTTATGGGGGCTCGAGTGAAAGGATAAGGCGTGGAGTACTTCACTGGGATTAGAAGGGAGCATGACTTTGTCTCGGGGTTGTTGAGGAAGTGCGCGGGGAGCTCGAGGGGTATTACCATATGTCATGGCCAGTAATTGCCGAATACAATATGATACAAACAAAACAAACAAAGTTATCCTTGCGAGTCTAGGGGCACGTTCGGTTGTCCAAGTTGTAATTTGGAAAATAATTTCCTTCCCGCCAGGACAGATCTGGTTGACTTGCTAGAGCGTTCGGTTAACCAAAAATTGATAACTGGCACTTCGAAGTTCTGTGGGTGATATTTTGGAAATACGTGTTTTTTCAAAGTCGCATTTGGGGGCTGATATAGCAGCAATATCTGTACCAACTGAACACGTACTAAAGTACAAACTTTAATATATACTCCTGGATTTGTATGGTATTTTCGAGATATAGTTATTGCACAACCGAACAGGTCTAGAGTTACGATATTTGCCAACCGGTACTGAACACATACCAAATCCCAAAGTGCAACTTCATTATCTATCTCTGAATTTGTATGGTATTCTATATACTACGCAATTAAATGGGCCCTAGATTCATCTTAAGTCGCTCAATCCTGGCGCTATACTTGCTACGTTGGATCTGTGGGCTATATTTGACACTTACTCACGTATAACGGACGATTCCTCGCGTTCGGCTTAAAATAGGAATATGTAAAAACAAGTATACGTAGGAAACCCCCAGAACACCTCCATGAGATACTGTGAAAACTGATACGGGCACGCTTAGTAAACTCAACGAGAAACAGAACTACATGATTTTGCCCTTCATTGTATCCAGCAATAAACAAGCAAACTATTCAAGTAAATAGTAAATACCGACGGCGCTGCAGCTTGACGAGCATATCAGTCCTGAATACGAGAGCACTGGGAGCTTACTAACCAGCTATGTACGGCGCATCGACCTTGATGGGAAATCCGACAACTTCAAACCTTCAAAATTTAAATTGCTATCCGCGATGCCATGGACCCCCGGTACCCAGGAACATTGCGCATGGTTGGAATCAAAATATAGATCGTCAATACCTTTCAAGGTTTGGGAGATTGAACGTAAGCATTGGTTCCATGTTTCATCCTCATTGAGTTGATGCTCAGAAATAATTTGTATCAAGTGTCCAAGCTCAATCGCCTCGCACTTCTTACTATTGAGGTTCATCTTGCACTGTTTGAATGGGCGGCCTGCGCCCCGTGTGTGGCTTCTTTCTGCTTGGACGCTCTCAATATGCTTTCGCATTTGCTCCACATGGTTTTCGCGCACATCAGCCAATTTGTCTAAACAAGACATTGTCAGTATTTACTCATACTGCGGGGGCTGACTTGACCCTCTTACTCATTACACTTTCCGGTGTACAAGGGGATAAAGTTGCTACTGATGTACATGTCTTTCCTCTGAAAATTAACCCGCTGCCAGGAACCCATTCGCCACGGAGAATCAGTTCCTTTGACACATCGGTGAAAATATCTTCATAACCAAAGCAATAAGAGACGAGAAGCCAGTCTTCGTATCCATGGTGAGTCGATAGCTCTTTTTGGGGCTTGAAGAGCTTATCTGCAGTGGGCTGCAGCGCTTTGTGGAGTTCATACTTCTCACAGATAGCCGCAACTTGCACCATCTGCTGGAAACCGATTGTATCCGGTACCCGATCGTGTTGTAGGTGTAAAACGTTGAATATGAACTCTAGTGCTGCAGAGTCGTCATCTAGGGGAATCACAGATGGAGGACACCCAAGGATGTGTGCGCGTCGCAAATTAACGGCCTCCTCAAACCTGGAATCAGGTCCAAACATGGCCCTAAAGACAGGCGATGTTGTCCAAAGAACTTGTGACGAAACTTGATATTGAACTACGGTACGTCTCGCCAAGTTGGCTTTGGTGGTCTCAATAAACATATCCCCGCCACTCGTAATCACCACTATGTTGTCTGGTTGAGGTCTGGACTTTTTTGGTTTGTATTTATACTCGACGATCTTTGGCGATCCGTCAGCATGCCAAACGTGTAGGTGGTCTAGAAGTCTTGTACGAGTCCCAAAAGGTCTGCTGCAGTGTTGGCATCGATGCACAGACATATCCCAATTATCGTCAAGCCAAGAATCGTCCACAATGGCATTTACTGTTGAGGGGGGAAGCAAAGGTGGACGTTCTGGTGACGCTTCTTCGATAATCTTTACTTCAAGAACTTCATCTAAATTTAGAGCAATAAGGAGGTCGTTTGGACATGAAGCAGTGGGAAGGTCGTCAGGATCTGAAGCCTCAGCGAGGTCGTCAGGGTCTAGAGCCTCAGCGAGGTCGTCAGGATCTGGAGCCTCAGCGAGGTCGTCAGGGTCTAGAGCCTCAGCAAGGTCGTCAGGGTCTAGAGCCTCAGCGAGGTCGTCAGGGTCTAGAGCCTCAGCAAGGTCGTCAGGGTCTAGAGCCTCAGCAAGGTCGTCAGGATCTGGAGCCTCAGCAAGGTCGTCAGGGTCTAGAGCCTCAGCAAGGTCGTCAGGATCTGGAGCCTCAGCGAGGTTGTCAGGGTCTAGAGCCTCAGCGAGGTCGTCAGAGTCTAGAGCCTCAGCGAGGTCGTCAGGATCTGGAGCCTCAGCGAGGTCGTCAGGGTCTGGAGCTTCAGCAAGGTCGTCAGGGTCTGGAGCATCAGCGCTCCCCCAGTCAGCAGTGTCACCACCCCAGTCTTCGGTGCCGTAGTCCGGAGGATCGAGAAAGCTCTTCTTTTGCCCCCATATCGCCGGCGACTTTTGAGATGGTGGAGGCGTCGGTTCTTTCTGCACCTTCTTTGCCGTCTTTTTCATGATACCCCAAAATCCACCACCACTCTCTTCTTCTTCCTCCTTGCGCTTTCGCTCCTCATCCTCAGCCTTTTTACGAGCCTCCTGTTCCTCGTCCCAGTCGCCAGCGCCACAACCGCTTTCTATAGGCGACGACGCATCCCCGCCACCAGTGCCACCTGAAAGGTCTAGGATGTTCTTTTTCTGCGCGTTCTTGCCCTTCTTCTTCTTAGGCGGCATGTTCTCGAGGATGTTGATGCCGATGGAATAAGGAGTTGATGTTGGAGTTAATCGAGTTGATTAGGGGATCCGATTTTGGGGATGGGAAATGGTGCGGTTTGGGAAGATATAAATTCTATCCGGGCAGCAGGTAAGTGGGGTAGGACCTCAAAGTGATTGGCTGGAATGCTGCACGGAAGTATATACGTATATTCACCGCTGAAACAAGCCAGACTGCACTTTTGAAGTACCTTTTGCGGTAGAAACCACCAAGAGATACTTGATCGTTGGCGCTTGTGTTGCGTGCTCCAAATGCCTGTACCAAACACAGCATCATGTGTGCGACCGGCGTCGGGTGAGGAAAGAGCGTGTTGTCGATCCTGCAGTCCTCCCGATACGGTTGAACAGCCGATATCAGATTGCAAAGGCTCATAGAACGATATTTTCAAGGGGTGTTCTCATAAAAGAGTTGGTAGATCGAAATCCGTTCACAGCCCATCACTTAGCATCAGCATGATAAATGATGTTGGCTGATTGACGGCAAGGGGGCATGCAATAATTGATCGCTGTCGTTGGACATGTTGAATTGGATATTTTGATTTTTCATCCCCGGAAAACCCAGGGATATGTCAAAAGTTTGGAAAAACTGCGCAAGCCAACTCCCACATAGACCCTCGAGACAGAAATTGGTTCCAAGGACAAGGAAGATTGTAATAACAAAGGATTCATTCGCTCATAAAATATAATATATGCAACAAAAAAGTGTGGCACAGGGCAGTGATGTACCAAGGAGAGAAAGCCATAATTATGCTACTGCACTTTAGAGTAGTGAAATTTAAACTGATGATTAGTGCAACTGCAAGTAATGATAACTCCACAACACCTCCCACGAAGGCGATGGACCTGAAAATCTAAACAAAGATAAGTACGACCATCTGGCAACGAAACGGGATTGAACTGACCAGCTACGGAGCCCTGACCTTGACGGGAAGTCCGACAACTTCAATCCTTGAACGGAAGCCAATGTTTGGTCCACGAATGTGTGGAGTCCCGGAACCCATGAGCAATTTGGGTGCGAGCAATAGCTTACCGTAAGGTACATTTGGTTAATTTTCCGGATCTTGTCAGAAATTGAACGTAAACTCCCACGCCATGTATCGTTGTCATCTAGTTGGTGCTCTATAATAGATTGAATCAAATGTCCAAGCTGCATCGCTTCGCACTCCCTTGGCGAGTAGGATAGACTGGTAGACAACTGACAGACATGTTGTGGGCCTTTGCCTCGTATGTGACTACGTTCCGCTTGGATGGTCTCGATTTGCTTGCGTAGCTGTTCCACGTGAAACGCTCGTGTTTCTGTCAATTTCTCTGGGGGAGGGATAATTAGGGTCAGCCCTGACACTTTAGCGTTGTCTAGTAAACTTACTGATTATACTCTCAGGAGTAAACTCCGACAAACAATTGGTCGATTCTCCTTTACTAAAAACCAGGGCTCCATCCGTACCCAAAGCACCACACAGGATTAAATCTGTAGATACTTCGGTAAAGGTAACTGCATGTCCGAACACGTAACTCACGAATAGCCAGTCTTCATCTTGAATACTTTTCAGTGCACGTGGTGGTTCTGACAGCTTCGACAACTTATTTGCCAAAACGCACTGGAGCTCATACTTGTCGATAATTGCTGCAATGTTGACTAGCTGTTCGAATGGAATTTTATCTGGTAGGAGATCGTCCCGGTGGTGAAGAGCTGCAAGCACCAATCCAAGTGCTTTAGGATCATCGTCTTCTAGTAGAACCAATGCTGGAGGGAACCCAAGAATTTTTGATCGCCGTACTTTGACTGCTTCCTGATAGCTCGAGTCGGGGCCAAACATCGCTCGGAAAACTCGCGATGTCGTCCAAAGGACTTGCGAGGCAACCCACCAATAGTCTACACCGGATGGCGACTTGACTTGAATAACAATGTCTCCTCCCTCGGCGATGACATGTATATCTTCAAAACCGTTCAGTTTAGATAAGATTTCGCTTGTTTGGTGTGTCTCAATATTTGGAGACCCAGGAACGTGCCAGACGCTGAGATGGTCGAGGAGTCTGGTTCGAGTACCGAATGGTCTGTTGCAGTGCTGACATCTATGTATAATCATATCCCAGGTCTCAAGGAAAGAGTCATCGGCTATCTCTGGTATCGGCATTGATTTCCCCTTCTCTTTCTCCTTGGGTATCGATGTATTCTGATCCCAACCAGGACAGATAGTAGAGGTAGTCTCTAGGCTCCCTTGTGGAAGCTGTTCTACAGGTGAGGTTGGTGGTGTCCCAAGGGGGCCGTGCGTAGTTGTGGGATCTCGGGGCAGCAATGATATGTGTTCGTTGTTGTCCTCGTCGTTTTCGTATTCAAATTGATGTCTTTCTCTCTTGCTCTGTGAGGACTCTGCAGTCCAACCGTTATTTTCGACCGGTCTCGTCTCTAGTGACACCGCGTCCGGGTTTTCGCCGTAGCACTTCTCGTCCTTGGTGCCCTCTGCACTTTCGACTTTCCTCACTTCTTCCGCAGTATCCGTCGATATTTTCATAGCTGCCGTTACTATCTGGGCCCCAGAAACTATCGCGCAACCTTTGAGTCCTTGGATCTCGACTGGAGGAGAAGGGGGCGAGGGCGGCGTGGGTTCCGATTTTTTGACTTTGCGCTTGGCCTTCTTCATAATTCAAAGGTATACTAACCAAGCATTTGTCGAGTGAATACGGAACGCTAAAAGGCGGGCAGAGGAAGTTTGGTGGTTTCGAGATCCGAGGTTCGAGGAAGACGATGAACTTGTGCTACTAGAGATTATATCTAAAGTGGGGTTCCGGCTAGAATTGATTGGCTGGTCATGAAACAGGATAAACACCACCGCATTTTCGGCATTTTCGGCTATGAGCCTCATTATCTTCTGCCGTACGAAGTCTCAACCCTCCGTAACACGTACAGAAAATATGCCGACACCATCATCCCCAGCCGCCTGGTATCCGCCGAATAGGGGAGAGCACGCTGCGGGGGTCATGCGTAGAAGTCACTATTTCGCACTCGGCCTTGGCGTCAATGGCCATGTGCATGAGTATGACAAAGCAGCGGAACGGTGGGATCTCGGCGATGGAGGAGATAGAAACAGCAGTAATCATATCGTTGAGGCGTGCATGCGTGTTGGAGATGACGGATGTGAGGAGGTAAAATCTCTTCCGACGGAGTCCCCGGCCATGCTTACACTTGGTACAAGAATGCGAGAGTGCAGTGGATGTGGAATACATGGTGCCGAGGGGGCCATTTTGACTTGGCGCTCAAGGTGTCTATGGGAGTTAGGGCGGGATTAGGGACCTGAGGGGATCACGGAATTAGTTCAGGGTCCGCCGTAAAGAAACTTGGGATCACACTTCCGAAAAACCGCCTGGCCACCGCAACGATTACTCCTATGGATTGGATGTTGAGATGTGGGAGACTGAGTACCGGGCGATACTGGAAACTTGAGATGGCACTGCAAACATACCTAGTGCAGCAGACCTATTATACTCGAGTATAAAGTCCCGGCAGGACTCCCTATACCAGAAACGGGGTATCCGAATCACGAGGCAGGATTTGTCCCGCACCCAGACCTCCTCTGTATCACGTGATACTGTGCCTCGTGCCTCGGCGTCTAAATTAACTCACTTTCAACGTTCAGTTCGCCGGAAGGTTCCGTTGGCCGGGGTAACGTCTGGGTGCGAGACCAATACTCCAGGAATCTGAACTGTAAACTTTGAGGCCGTTTCCAACACAGTGCTCTCTTGCTACTTATTCGACTTGGTACTACATACCTACTATGCCAAAAAACCCCCGTTTATTGATGTGACTGCAGTGCCACATTTACCCGAGTGCAGCATGACTCCCAGAGCCCAGTGAGTGTAGCATATTACTAAATTCAAGATTCCAATTATTGGGGAATAGCTCAAAATACCACAGTAATACAAGATACCAGCAAATATGACATTGTAAATGATTGAGTATTTAGTTGAATGGGGTAATATTGGTCAATTGAGCAGCATGTGACCAAGGAACTGACTGGGGGGAGTAGGCACTTACCTCGCGTTTTACTTTATTTAGTGTGTAGCACTCTGATAATTCCTCGTTTGGTGGGGATTTCTTCTAGAAATGGGATGCCCGGACTTACTGGCCTTAACAAGCATACTAATTGACTCATGTCTTACAGCCCTATGAAACGGCAGCATATGGCAACATTTATACCCTCCCAACAACCACCGCAACGCCATCCACCATGCCATACCATCAAACCTCACAGTCATGGCACCGCACTTCAACGCCTCCGACATTCCCGACCTCACCGGCAAAGTAGCTATTGTCACTGGGTAAGCCCCGTTGGCCATAGATAGCAGCACTAACTTTCCACAGCCCAAAGCGAGGGTTAGGCTTCGAAGCTGTATACCTCCTCGCGCAAGCAGGCTGCACGGTGTACCTCGCTGGCCGCGGTCTCTCCTCTCTTCAAGACTCAATCACGCGCCTAAAAACTACCTACCCAGACCTCTCCACCTCCAATCTCCACCCCCTCGAACTCGACCTCTCCTCCATCGCCACCTCCGTCGCCGGCGCCAAATCCTTCCTCGAGCCCCGTCTCGATATCCTAATCGCCAACGCGGGGATCGCACTTGACAACAACACCGCCCTCTCTTCCGACGGCTGGGAGCGCCACTTCCAAACCAACCATTTGGGACATTTCGCATTCATCACCACGCTTCTACCGCTGGTTGAGGATACGGCGAAGGAATATGGCGAGGCGCGGATAGCTGTTGTGGCCTCGGACGGATACACATTTGTGAACGGGATCGATTTTGATGCGATACGGAAGGAGGTGCCACCGAATATGCTCGGGTTTACCGGCGGGATGAAGCGGTATGGGCAGAGTAAGCTGGCGAATATACTGTTTGCACTCGAGATAGCTCGGAGACTGCGGGAGCGTGGCGTCGAGAATGTTTGGGTTAATGCGGTACACCCAGGTGAAATCACCTTGCTGCACTTTGTTGGGTTGGTGCTGATAAGATGGAAGGTACGATTATCACTACCGGCCTTGGAGGTACCGGACAGCAGTTTGGGGTTCCTACATTTGTAAACAAGATTATTCGGGCGATAGGGGGCTACATTTGGTTTTCGGAGCGAGAGGGGGCGATGACGCAAACGTGGGCGGCAACGTCGAGGCAAATTGTCGAGGAAGGGATTCATGGGCGATATCTAGTGCCGGTTACGGGGTGGACGGGGAGTTATACTTATTCGCGGGTAGAGAAGCTGAAGGAGATGGCGATGGATGAAGAGGTGGCAAAGAAGCTGTGGGAACTCAGCGAGAAGGCTGTTGATGGTGCCCTAAAGGGTGCTGGCGGTAACAACGCTGTTGACGATGGTAGTGGGAATTGACGGAGTTGTATTGATTCCAACTTGTTCGTGTATCGTGAGGTCTGGTTTGGAGTAGCGTTGATAGCAATGAAGTCGGCTAATTGATCGTGAAGGCGATACACTTTGCAGCACTGAATTGGTGAGATGGAGTTTAGGTGTCGCCGTCAGTGAAGCATCAACTATTCCATAAGCCATTGATGAGAGGGCATTTATGAGGTCTCCGGGGCCCAGGAGATCTTGGAAACGAATTGCGGGATAAACTTTATACCACCACCGAAATCTATTTGACACTACGAAGTGATGAGAAGTGTTAGATATCGCCAGTTTAAACGGTAGCAACAAAAATGGTCATGAGAGCCTTGATGTTTACAGCACCAATGCTCATGAGCACTGTAGGTTTCAAGCCTGCTTGCTGGTATTTCTATCACTAATTGAGTGCTACAGGTTCCGAATCTGCTCCCCGCGTTTATAGCACCGTGAGTTTCCAACCCTGGGAGCTTGATGTTTACAACATGCGAGCACTACAGGTTTCGACTTACGTCTTGATTTTTTCAACACCAGCCTAGCTATCTCAGCTAAGAGATCACTTCTTCGTATCATACTCTAATTCGATGATTTAGCCATCACAGTCACCACGGCCATGGTAGAAATACGTGTACAAACAGCAAAAGTGACAATCGCAAGTTTCCAGCCTGGGAAGCTCAGTGTTTTTAGCACAACTTAAGAACTGCAAATTTTGAACCTACTTCCCAATGTTTCTAGCACTGTGGGTTTCCAGCCCGGGAGAACTTAGTGTTTATAACACAACTTAGTACTGAGCACGACAGGTTTCGAACCTGTACCCCGGTGTTTCTTGCACCGTATTCAGCTTTCTTAGCTAAGAGATTGCTTCTTGCTGGTTCGATGATTCCAGGCACTATGGTCATTCCAGCTGAATAGTCACTAACGACCTGGGTCGACTGCTAACAGGGTCGACTACGCATGTAAGAAAAAGAGCAAAAGTTATAACCACAGGTTTCCAGCCTGAGAACTCGGTGTTAAAAGCACCGCAAATTTCGAAGCTGTGCCCTGGTGTTTCTTGCACCACTCTGGCTATCTTAGTTAAAATTGCCTCGTACTGGTTCGATGATTCTAGCCACAATGGACATTGTAGCTGGTTAGTCAACAACGGTGGGGTTCGACTACGCAAGTAAAAAGAAGAGCAAAAGTGATAACCGCAGGTTTCCAGCCTGGGAGAACTCGGTGTTTATAACACCATTGAGCACTGCAGGCTTCGAACCTGCATCCCGGTGGTTCTAGCACTGTGCTCAGCTGACTGGCGTTTAGATTGCTTCTTATTACTTTGGTGTTTTTTGTCATCACGGCTGTTCTAGTCGGACTGACCGTCTTCGCCAGCGTGCTGGACTACCAGTTGGACGGGATCGACTATTGGCATTAAAATAAGAACAAAAAAGGGATAGCCCCAGATTTAGAGCCTGCGGATTTGGTGTTTACAGCACCAGCTGTGCACTACATGTTTGAAAATTGTGTCTTGCTAGTGTCGAATACTGCAGGTTTCGAACCTATTGGTGCTTCTTAGCACCATTGAATGCAACAAGTTTCGTGCCTAGGACTTGGGGGTTTATAGCACTAAAAAAGTAATGCAGGGTTCGAACCTGCTTGCTGGTGTTTATAGCACCATGCCGAGCTCGCTAAGTTAAGCTTCCACTTCGTATTAATTCAAAAGGAATTCATTCCTTAGAATTTTAATAACCGAAGACACGCATTGTGCTCTACCAGAGACACTTTTTGCTGCTGACAAGTCTTTTGAATTCCGAATTGACCAAATATGCAAGCAAAACTGTTTGGGGGTGATAAAAGTGATAGCCGTAGGTTCGAACCTGGGGCCGAGACCTTAAGTACCTGCCCTATATATTGGGGTTCGATAAACTTAAAACTCTTATAATACTAAAATTTGGGTATATGGATTATGAAAGCCTTAGTGAATGATTTTGTGTGGCATTTGGGATGCTTCTCTAAGGATGATGGCCAGATTTTAGTTTTATAAAGCTTAGCACTTTTATCGTACCTTTAATAAGGTATCTACTAAGTACTTAGGTAAGTACTTAAATACTTTAGCGGGGGTCCTCCATTTCAGGTGAGGCTCATATGAGGCGCATATGAGGTTGATCTTGCAATCACCTTGATTTGATTTTGCATACTTATGACAATATTGGCACAGTTCATACCAGATAGATATGCAGCGGTTGCAGCCAGCTGCAACCATGGCACTCCTGGAGGTCTGTCATGCCTGCCAGGCTCACATCAGAATTCTGACAGGATTTCAGTAGCCGCCCTGACAGCCGCGCTTCAAGCGCGGGGTGGGTTCATGGGGTATACACCTACACTGTTGCCTGTAGGTCCATGACAACAATCATCATCATCAACACCACCATGTGCACTATTACCACCATCATCACCAGCATTATCCTGCCACTGCCACCACCCCATGCACATCTGCAGGTCCAAAATCACTGGTGCAGCGGGAAATAATTGTAGAGCTAAAAGTAACTCCCAGAAGTGACAACCCCATTACAGAATACCTCCTATGTAATGTTTTATTTGGCTGTGAAGGTAGAGAGTTTTTAGTTTTCACAGCATTGCACAAGAATCTCCTACCTGACTAGTTACTGTGGCATGAGAATTTCAACTGAGGATAGTGTGTCTCAACTGTCACTATTGCAGTCCACTGCAATGGTGTCAAATCTGCCTGAATGATTTTTGTGAGTGGCAGTGGCAGGATAGTCATAGTTTGAGAGGTTACCATGAGCCAACAAATATCCTCACATCAACATGATATTTCAGTCACCCTCATGTGAGGCTAATAGATGTCTACCGGCCTCACATGAGCCTCGCCTGAAACGGAGGACCCCCGCTAAAGTAGACGAGGGAGCGGCTGGGATGGCAACTCCAGTCGCCTGTAAAGCTAAAGCTAAACCCAAACATCTCCTGTCTCATCCACTCCTATCACCGGCACGACATGTCAAATTTACCACGCCGCTCACTTGATGCGGCATATTTCACGTTTCATTGGATATTCATCTTAAACTAAACATTAATATTGATATTTGAATCGATTATTCTACCACTACAAATGCACAACAACCAAGGACTAGAGAAGGTCTATATCTTCCTCAACTTCGCTGTCTGTTCCGTCTCTAATAACCTGTTGCTAACATCAGCCTTCTACTTCACTCCAATCGACCCGTCATTCGGAAAGGTGTTTCTTACCCATTTGCTGTAAACCGCCTCAAGGACAAACACATCACGGTCAAAGTACGGGATTCTCTTCACATTCAGCACCTTGCCCGTAATTGCGGGCACGACGAATCTGAAAATTGCCCAGTATACAAAGCCGAGTCCGAACAAAGCAAATGCGACAGTTGGAAAAACGAACCACTTTATGCTCTTCATGATGAGGGGCTCAGCACCCGTATTGTGGATCCAAGGCACACAGACAAGCACTGCGTTTGTAATGAGGTAGAAAAGAGGAAGCACAGGCCCTAGCCATGGTGAATATCCGCGAAGCCGCCTCCATTTTCTGCCATCACTATTGTATCTTTTATACAGCAGCCCTGCAGCGAGAAGTAGCCCAATACAAGCTTGGATGGAATAAGCGTAGAGATTGCTGAGGAGTGTATAGGAGTCCTTGCTGGGTGGAGCGAGAACCAGGATGACCGACACTAACCAATGAAGAAGTAAGGCTGGAATTGGGGTTTCGCCCAGATGGGGTCCTGGTGGTGAGTCCGAGCTGCTTGGTCGTTCGTTTGATCGAGAGAAAATGTTCAGGTTATACTGTTTGCTCCAGAACTTTGAGTATGGCAGGACGCCCTCCTTGGCGATTTCTTGTTTTACTACGTTCGTCCCAAGAGTCAGATATGAGCGCAATTATCTTGCGAAGCCCTTTACCTTTAGCACTGACGAATGTAACCGCGATGAGATTTCCTAACGCTGACAATGCAACAAGAGCAGGGAGCACGCGGGTTGCTGCGGTATTCGCTCCAAATATCTTCCATGAGTGAGCGCACTGCTTTAGGGGAACCCCGAGAACGTAGGAACTATCGACATACCTTATCAAAAAACAGGACAGCAACTCTTGCACCCGATTGGATTACCTCGTCCTTAGGTACCACGATCATGTATGCTATATTGGTGAATATATATAGAACCGAAACGAGTCCGAGGGCAGACATTGTTGATTTTTTCAAGTTTCTTTCCGGCTCGTGGATATCGCTCAGGACATCTGTTTATGAAATCAGGTACGATGCAGTGTTGGAAATGAAGCACAAAACTCACAGTGGGCGTTCTCAAATCCACCAAAGCTGAAGCGTACGGCAAGGAGTGCAATCGCATATCCGTAAGGTGCCGAAGCCGTGTTAGCGAAGGACTTATCAACATCATAGTTTCCAACGTCCGCGCTGACGTTATGAAACGCATCCCCACGGACTGCAAATCCTAGCGCAATTATGAACAACAGCATCATCAGTTTGAAAAAAGCGCAGATGTTCGAAACCCAGATTCCACCAGCCCGCCAAACCCCATGAAGAAGGCACGCAAGAGTCAAAGCGACGACTGCATAGGCTTTGACAACCCAACGGGATGGGTTTTCGTTGTTGAAACACTCGAGCACATACTGACTGAAAGCGATGGAGTTGGCGGCCGTGTTTCCTAGGAAGACAAAGATTACAGCGTAGACCTTTTGGTGCAGGTTAGTTCGAACCCGTAGCTGGGAATCTCATGCGGAAATTGACGTACACAGGAAGCTGCGTATTTTGGCCTTTTGTATATCCATTCCAGCTGCGATATTCCTTGTCAGTACCCCTCACAAGTGCCACCAGGTCCGATACTCACATAATTCTTTTCTCCTCCAGACCTGGGCACGTAGACGTCTCTCTTGGTAACACCTTCACCAATTCGACGCCGAGGGATGGTCAGGCCAAGTTCGAGGTAAACCGAAAGGCCAGCGAATGCGATCAAAGCTCCGGTAATCCAAAATACCAAGGAGACACCAACACTTTGAGTCCCTATCAGGATCTGACATTTCTTCGTTAGATTTCCGGGCTGTGGATGGGTGGGTTGAATGTACGGTTGAGGGTGTAGAGAATATGCCCGTTCCTTATAAAATCAGTCATGAGTACTTATCATTCGAGGACGGAATGGGCCGACCGATCATCCTGTTGATAATGAGACCGGCGGTATCGAACATCCCCAGCTTCTCGATATCGGCATAATGGGAAACAACCGGTGTGTCACTTTCTGACCTCTGATCAAGTAGCTGTTTGTTATAGGGGTCGAGATCTTCTTCGAATGCTTCCTCGGGCTCGCCTCGATGTGTATAGGCCATGGTACCGGCAGTGTGGGTGTGTCGAAGACAAAGAGGGAGGAAGGCTACACGATGAACATATAACAGCTCGGCTGGCATAAATAACTTCGAGTAGGTTTCACCCCTTCAGCTGTAATACAGAACTAATGCACCTCGTCATGGCTTAGACGCGATTTACTTCCCACAGATTAAAGTTCGTATGCGGTGCAACCTCGTTTGATTCGTCCCTTACATCAACCACCAACCAACTACTGCCAAGTAAGGGGACGATGGGTAGTAGGTGGGAGCTCCGCCATCTAGCCGGCTCGCCCGGAGGCGGAGGTGGTGTTTTTAGACTCTGTCATACTCTAATTAGAGTGAATACAGTATGAATAAAACAAAACAAAAAACTACTGCCAAGCAACCAACAATTTACTCTATGAAAGGCTGCCTGCCTGCAAGCCTCACTCCAAGCCTCTTTTTGCAACCATGCAGGAGACCTCCCTTTTTTCTACTGGGCGCGTGAGGACGCGCAGCAGCCAAATTAGTGGGGAGGAAGTTATCTTGAGAGCTCGCCCTGGAAATCCAGCTGGCCTCACATCAAGCGCTCACAACCGTCACCCGAAGAAGACATGGCTGCCCTAAGCGTTGGAGATATCATCGCTGTAGCAAAGTTCTTTAGCAACACATACGATAACATCCAAAATGCAGACACTGAGTTCACAACCTTCAAAAATGCCGCGATGGATCTTGGATCGTCGCTTAAGCACTTGGCCGATGCCTTCGAGGAACAGCAACATATCATCGAGAACCGGGGAGCGACACCCCATGCTCATGACGGCGATGTTTTAACAGAGCTACATAATATTATCGGGGATTTTTCGCTCATGCAGTGAGTATTGGAATTTACTCCTAACTAAAGCCTTCTACTGAATATCCTGCGATAGACAAGAGACCGATGCATTCCTGAAAAAACACAGGCTCTGCCAGAAAAACGGTTCGAGGATTATTAGTCGCAAAATAGTATGTGCATTCATGCTTATGATACAACAAAATCGATTGACGATCCTAGGTGTGGAAAGCAACCGGGTCGATGAAATCGGATCTTCGTGAGTTACGATGCGCGTTGCTACTCCATCTGGCCAGAGTTCAATTGGTAACTCAAACCCTTCATGCGTGAGTGCTCACCCCTACCGCCTCAGCAGCAGGCGCGCTCGGTAGTTAATGTGCCTGCAGGAAAGTTCAGAGCGGAATAGCACAAAGGCAGGATCTTTTCAACCAAGAGTTGATGCAAAATTTCGATGGTGTGGTATCCCTATAATTTGTCATGTACAAACTTGAGTCGTTGACCTTGCGTAGATCGCATGAGGAGATTTTCGGCACTGCCTACTATGCTTTCGCGGAGCAACTCCCGGTCCACAGCATCCTACGGGGCCGATGGAAGGCAGTTAGTCAGAACTTCACCAAGTCCGCAAGAAATAACTGCAAGGGAAATTGATGAGGAGTTTGCATGGCTCGATGGAAACTTTGCTGCAAATTTGCCATTGGAGCACTCGCGATCGATGTCGAAGATGGTGGATGTCTGTATTTGGTGGTATTTGAAAGTGTGCACAATTTGTTCTTTCTATGTAGTGGGCAACTACTGAACGTTATGTTTAGGGACAGGATTGGACATTGGAAACTGAGCCTGATTTGCAGCGATACATCGACCTCAGCAAGTCGTACTGGCTTCTTCGGCAAGTCATGGCGTTGCTGGAATTTAGAAGTTTACCGACATACTCTATGTGGTCGCAGTATATTGGGAGCTTGTCGGAGGTTAAGAACTCTCTCAGTATCAGTATCTGGAGGAATTGGAATAGCTGATATTGGGCATAGAAACTCGCGAACGAGTTTGCTGCCATGCGAGGGATACGATTGCCGAGTTTGAATGAACTGAGACGCTTTGCACAGGAGAAACCAGACTGCTTTGACTTAGGCTTTAACACATCGTGGAATGGATTTCGAACACAGAATCCCGGTTCGGGTGCCAATGACCCTAGTATTCAGGTACTAAATCTGTAAGTCTGCAAAGCCCGTCGGCGGTCTCAGAAGGACCAGTCCTTTGCCCCAATCTACTCTACCCATGCCCTGATATTCTCATGCTTACTTTGCACTTTAGGAACCTACCCGGATATCCGCTCGGCGAGAGAGACCGGAAAGTGACAGTGATACAACAAGATGTGACAAGCCCAGATGTTCTTACTGTCGAAGATGTGCAGACCACCAGAAAGGAGAGCTACATCAACGCCGCAAGTCATATCCCGGCCAATCATAGGGAGACGTTCTCCATTAATCGTAATGACGCCCAGCTTATTCCATGCTACGTCTGGGGTAATATGAACCAAGTACAACCTTTAACCATCAAGCTGCATTCCGGAGACCGGAAAAAGCCTAGTGGATTCGAATTCTTCAATAGAAAAGGTATGCGTCCTGAGACATACCGCCAACCATGGTAGTAGTTCTGATACCAGTAGATATGTTTAACTTTCAAAAAACATTCACCTCTTTTACAGTTAAAAGTGACATGTAAGTCCGCATATCTCCCAGAGTCTTTACCTTTCATAAACCCTTTGCTAAGTTTTCAGACCACGGGTGGAAGCACTCAAGCTCAAGACAGGCTTCTTTAGTGAGACTCACTATAAAACAGCTCGTGTGCAGATATGGTTCGAAAACCTCGGGGCAGAAGACCAGGGCGATTTTCCGGGACCCATGTCACCCTCACTTACGGATGACCGCAGCTCCATGGCACCTTCTTCTGCATTCACGGGTGCGTCACGGGTTTCAAATTGGTCTCACTCCAGCACCATCATGCCGGCTCAACGTATCCAAAAAATTGAGTCCTCGCAAGTAGTGTTGTACACCACCGATGACGGCGGCGAGCGCCAACTCATCTTTTTCATCTCCCGTAGAGCCACCCTCCCCATAAGCTCTCTTACTCAGGATTTCTGACAATGGCTAGTTGATCGATGTAAACTCTACCACAATTCCTGTTGCGGTAGAAGCAGAAAACTGAACTCGCGGTCGCAATCAAACTTGACGAGGATCGAATGCTGCGAGCGAGCTGTCTTGGTGGGGCCATCGAAGTATTTAACGCTGGATAGGTTGACGCAAAAGCCGGACAGAAGGACTCCGCTCGGGATACCGCTCGCTGAAAGCTTCCTGAAGCATGATCGCATAGCCAAGGATACGCCTAGGCCAGGAGTAAAGCATGTGCAGGTGAAATGGCTCACTATTAAGTTCAAAGATATGGAAGGTACGTTGCTAATAAGAGGTACGGGTGATGCGGTGCTAACGGGTACGGAAAAAGATAAGGGGCGTTTTGTCAACTCGTTTGACCAGCTAAAGAAATTGAAGAATATTAAGATTTCCATGCAGAATGAAGTCCTGAAGCAGGCGCGGCAAGGGGAAATGGAGTGATTACGGTAAGCCGACTAGATGTGAAAACGGAGGACACCCGCAACAGCTTTCCACCGCTGCTTCCTCCGCGCGACACAGCAGGCAACTACTTTCATTGTGGGGTTTCATCATCCTCTAACCAGTTCATTTCCCTTATCTCCTTTCGTACAGTTTTGCATTGGATTCTGTTCAAGTAATTTGTGGCGTTCTCGGTCACGTTTCGCTTTCGGAGGTCGTTGGCACAGTGCTCGAGCGAGCACTTTTATACTTGCCCGCCGTGCGGCAAAAATCGGATTTTACGATGGAGGGAATGATTAATTTGACCTCGGCGGATGGGCGAGCGATTCGATTGCATCGATTCAAACATACATGGATGCCGTGAGATGCCGGGGACTGGAGTAACAGCATACCGATCAGCAACCAGGCACCGGCAAACTATGTGGCTGCGGGTATATATACTTGTAAATAGTGACGAATGGATATATAATGAGTCAGAAGGGCAAAGGAAGGGACTAAGTCTGTATTGTACATATTGCTACAAGTGTGGGATAGAGATTCTGCAACGGATAACTAGGGTAGAACTACATTTATTGTAATAGTAATATCATTCTAGCATCATTCGGGTGTGAGTCGACGATTATGAGGACTCGCAGGTGTTATATTGTTTTGACTTTAGGTGATGGATAACTGGGTTGAATTGGTGCCTTTGGTCGAAGGTATGTAACTGGGAACATTCTATGCTACTAGCATCACCCCAAATTGATGCACCGAATACATTACGCTCTGTAAGAAACCAGCTCGATTTGTCACCGGGTATCAAACAATTCATGACATATGTACAAGATATCGATATACTTACCTAGGCAAGTATGTACCAACTACTTTTTCAGCGGTTCCCTCACCGCGCAAAGGAACTAATCCACCAGTCAACACCGTAAACACCGCGAACACCCGTCGTAGCCAGGACAGAGGGTTGCTCACAGGAAATATTTGCGCCTTCTCCCAATCCCACACATCCCCTTTAGTATATGGATCATTCTTGAGCTTCTCGATCACCTCTTCCTTGGTAGCAGCGGTGACTGTTAACACGCTACCGTGGAACTTGAAGTTCTTGGGATTGGAGTCGGTGGGGACCTCGTTGAGAATCGCACCTAGAGTGCGCCGACGTCAGCTTGGGGATGATGGCGGAACAGAAGTAACTATGCACCGGCCCATGTAACGAATCCTTCGGAGACGAGGTCATTGATGCCTTCGAAATGACGCGGGCGGACTTCAAGACGCCGTTCGTGGGCCCCTTCTTGGTCAGGGAAGATGCAGAGCCACTCTTGGAGCTTGGGCGATGATGTAGACATTGTGTGGCGGAGAGGTTGAGTGCGGTGGATGGGACGAAGAAGAGAGGCACAATGTCGGAGGTATTTGTACATGGTACCCACTGCCATGTCTCGAGCCCGGACGGAAAATGGTTTGTTGTTTAGTAATTTGTAGTCATGTGATTTGGTTCAACCCCACCCCAGTCACACATCATTTTCCCGTGTCAACTTGTTGACTAAGGCGCAGCCGGATGGGGACGAGACAACCCACTACCCCGCTTTCTCGAACGCTTCCCGATGGCCATTACCGAGCACGCAACAATCTAGAAGTCGGTAATTTCCGAACGGGCGGGTAAGCGCTAGCTAGGAAGCTTATTTGTGGAACACTAAAACCTCATCTTCCTCATCCTCATCTCGCTATCTCACCAACTGCAAAAATGTTCGCACCACCTGCCCGCACTGGTGGCGGAATGTTTGGCCTATATGCGAACCTTCTCGGCGACACCACTACTTCATCCTCCTCCGCAACCATCTCAAAAGCACCGGTTATATTCGCCAAACCGCGCCTCCGCGTCACCCTCGACACAGAAAAAGATCAATGCCGGTAGTCTCCCGCATCGGGTTTTGTTACTCTAAGATTGCATTGCTCACAGCGTTTCTCTTGCGACGATTATAAAATAGATGCGCTCCGATTTCAAACCGCCATCACGAAGCGCCCGATGCCGGCGCAGAAGAAGTGTATGAGATTCAAGCCTATTAGCATGGCCTCTATCGCAAATAAAACCGAGGATACCGCTGCCGCTACTACTATTGCCCCTGTCGCAGTCGCGAAACCCGTCGTTAAAACCACACTCGAAGACTGGGTTGGCAACGATGAAGACGTAAACGGATTCTACAACTCAAATCAGAAGAACAGAAGGATCGTCAACGTGGCGGCAGAAAGAAGCGGGAAAAGAATAAAGCTACCCCCGCCGCTGACAAATTGGGATGACATCTACGATCCTCTCCAAAAAGCTATGAGGGGTATAAAGACGGCGACAGAAGATCAGAGAGATGGAAGATTGGCGGGAGCAGCTCTACGGAAAGAAGCGGAGAAGATATGATGACAGCAGTGATTCCGAGGATGAGAATAGAACCGGCGATGAGCAGTATGTTTCCCCTGTCCCAGCTGTGCGAAGATATTTACTGACAGGTGAACAGGAGGTTTTGCTCCTCTGACTATTACTCTTTTGCACCGCCGCCGGCGCACCGCCCGCCGATGCTACCGCGCCACTACTACCGCCTCCTGTCCTCTTTGTTAGTACCGCCGCCGGTAGAGGTTCCAGACTATACTTCCGGCGAAGACGCGTTTGCACGGCGAATGTGGATGTCGCAACAAGGCGCGATCGGGTATTCGGCGGTTGCACAACTACCTCCGCTGCCGCCGCCTCCTCTATCTCCCACGCCCCAACAGCAACTCTCTCCGCTGGCCCCCACCTCCATCAACATCCGCAATCATCTCCCGCGCCCGTCCTTTACCAACAACCTACCACCATACCGCCTCTCCGCCTCTCCGCCCGGTTCTCTGCCAAGCACATACTCTCCGAGCCCGAAGCACCTGTCTCGCCGTCTTCCCGTCGGGTCAATCTAGCTTCGTAAAACGCCTCATGGAAAACCAAGGGTGAAAAGCGGGACAAGGCCTCGGCCGCGATGGCTCCACCCTCACTAAGACAATTCAGATAGTCTCTTCCAGCAAGAAAAAACAAGCAGGGCGCCTCAAACTTCTCCTTTGGATAGAAAGTTGGTTCAGTCGTGTTCCCTTCAAAGATCTCTCTCCTCTGCAACCCATTAGCCGCCTATTCACTCCTATTATCATTCCATCTCCATAATAAGCAAGCAATCACATATCATCTGCGCGCTCCCTTCGTCCACAAACAGCACATATATTCTCGCCTTCTCACCCCCCTCTTCCGCATTATCACCCTCATCATCATCATCCCATTAGATTATATCTGCACCACTCTTCCATACCGTTTATACTCGTCACTAACCTTCTACAATAGTTCCGCGTGGTCAAAGACATTTCTTTCCGTCAATGATCCCGCGCGTCATCACCACCTCTGAGTGCTTGGCGTTGGGCCGATCTTCACGTCGCTTGTTTTTGTCCACGATCTTGTCGAGAGATTTTAAGTAGGGAAGAAGGAAGGGTGGGAGACGTGTATTGATGTTTTCTATTTAATGTAGCAGTTGTAACAGTGCGACTTGTGCGTGGAACTGTGGCCCAGGAATAACCTGTGATGTGTCCAACCAGCCACTTGCACTCTGGGATTTGTTGTAGCGGTATCAATTAACGATGCAACCATTGGTGCATAGGGTTGGAGTATATTGCTCTCTTAACAAATGAAATGCATCCGAACTAGAGATAGCTATTTTAAAAACTGCGTTAACGTGTAAAGTGGTAAACGATTGTAAGAAAGGAGGAGGAAAACGCCTTCCGGAGCTGTCGTGTAGAATCATCTGGTAGGCTGCATCTGCGCAGCCAAACGGGTGGCTATGCATTTCATGGCTGCGTCTTCGTACAAAAACCTTCACTAAGGCTTCCTTTCAGCACCGAGTACTCTTCATCGCTTTTCCCACTTACAACTCCCTAAAGCTACCTTGCTCTCGAAACCAGCGTGATCTAGTCCTTCCTTCAACCACAACGTCTATTAAGACCCAAATCCACCGATTCCTGCTGCCATGGAAGCTATCGGTGGAGCGGCAAGTTTGGCAGGGCTTATTACTTCTATCCAGACAGCAGCAAAACTTTACGATTTCTTCTCATCTGTTAGAGAGGCCCCAGAAGAAATTCAGAACCTTTGCACCCGCCTCGGAAGTCTCCACAAAACCCTGCTCGAAGTTCGGCGTGTTATTTGTGATGGTCCCGGTTCGTCCGCTCCAAACTCGACGGCATCAATCATCCAATCACTGGAAGTCTGTGCTCGCTGTTTTGATCGGGTTAATGTGCTCTTCGATGCAATTGGGAAGAAACCATGGAGAAGCTGTACTCACCCTAGGTTGTGATTGAAGCGGTTTCGGTTTGCAGCTAAGCAGCTACAACTTAGGACGGCGTTGGATATTTTGGAGGAGCAGAAGTCGACACTACAGCTCTGTTTGACATTATGGGAGAAGTATGTTAAACTTGCAGATCCTTAGCATTCGCTTTCCCTTTATGCTTCGTTCTAACCAAGCCTAGTGGGACTGTATGTGTAGGGAATTACTGTCCATCCTAGCATCAGAGTCTGAATCGGCGAGATCCGCTGCAGATCGGCAGCATACACTACTTTCAGAGACTAACTAATATATTGCTGAGTAGTTTGCTAAGGTTCAACGGAAGCAAGAGCTACATATGGAGCAGCTGTGTAGGGTCGAATGCACTAATGATAGGATAGTGGAATTATGTCAATAGATGTTCATGACTATGGACGAACACTCAGAAATCCTAGACGACTTGCGGCAATGTCTTCCTCAGCTACGCGATGAAATGGGAAGCCTCCTTCCAGCAATCGAATCACTGCTCGCGACACCCCGTGACACATCTGGGAATAGTAGCACAAGAATGCTAACAATGCAGCCCAACTCAGGACGTTGCCTGGTTGGGGGTGATGATATACGTTGGTTGAAGCTTGTTCCAATTAAAGAAGTTACAGGTCAGGCCATCACACGCCGCCAGCGGTCATGCATTAATTGGAAACGATTCTGCTGGGAAAAATTGGGGATTTTCAAGTTCGTTTATAGTAGGGTTCGGAGCCTTGATCGCGACCTTGCAGTGCTCTCGAAAGAAGAAATTCATATGGAGTTAAGTTTCATACCCAACTTTTGGTTGTTTTCGAGTTCTCGCATGGTCAGAGTACAGCTGCACATTGAGAGATTTCCGTTCGACAAAAACCGAATTGGCTCTATCGCTCCAAATATCACTTTCTTTCCGGTATTTAGCGACGACTCGCCGCAATTTGCGTGTGCTCGGCAGGGTGATATTGATGGACTTATTGGGCTACTTCGAAGCGGCAAAGCATCTTTGGCCGATCGGGATGATCAGGGCGAAACACTATTGGATGTAGGCCCTCCAATATAACTCCTTAAATTGTTCAAGCTCACATTTCTTCGAAGACCGCAGCCCGGGGCGTATCTGGAAATTTCTGGATACCATCCACGGACGAGTATCCCGATCATGATTGCAGCCAGGGTTTCAAATTCCTAGATTTAGTAGCGCATCATGCCAATCCGTCACACTACTCTGTAGCTACAGCGTAAGTATTCTACTTTTTGGATCGTTTTATAACTAAAATACCGCCATTAGTTCTTTTTGTGCTATGGTTGATCCTTGCGCTACCGAGACCTTTTTGTCCGCTCACAAAACGGAGCTCTGTGAAATGGGAATCTTATATTATGCTTTACACTGGGGATGTTTGGAGGGATGCGTTGAAGGGTGTTTCGGTAAGTTCGTAGTTCAAACACAAACGCTGTCAGTAGGCTTACAGGACTAGGAGCTCCGGGTCCCCGAGCAAAAATGTTATTGGAGAAATTTGGCGACTGCACTCTGCCATCAGAACAGGAGGGTGCACGAGTATTTCTGCTTCTTTACCTGGTTCTCCGGTTTGACTGGACAAACCGAAGCGAACAAGATTATAAGCAGTGGTTGAGGTTCCTTCTATTGGATGGCACAAACCTTGCTCTTTGGAAGGAGCCACGCCTTGGAAGAAACCTATTGTACTATTTCTTGGTTAACAGCCCTGAAGGCTGCGATGAAAACCGTTTCCAAGGTGCACTCGCAGCGATTATCCAATGTGGGGCCGACTGCTATTCCAAAGACGAACATGGCTATACTCTTACTTACCACGCGGCGGTCGGAGGTAAACTTGGTGTATGGCATGGAGCACTGAGTGAGTGTAGATTAGATGTGCAAGCCATATTCCTTCAGGACCTTAATGATCGGAGCATAATCGATTACCACAAACGCCATCCATCCACTGCATTCGAACCACGGGAGCTACCGGCTTGAATATGCAAAGCACGAAGCTTTTGCCAATCGATGAAACGTTCGAAGGGGAAAGCAGAGTATTAAGGGATGGAAGAATAAGATGCATGAATCCGGGGGGCAAAATTTGGAGTTAGAAGGGTATTTTCTGTATGGTCATTGCTTTTGGATAATGGGAGTATTGATTGGTAGGTGTTTTCCCAGGGTTATCTCTCTGACTGCTTTTGACTTGACTATGAGGACTGGTACACGAGCTTTCTTCTTGACATAATCCCCGTATTTCTAGAATCTGAATAGAGGGCGTAAAGAATCGATGTAAGTTGTGCGGAGACCGGAGGCGTCAATCCGGGAGGCTGTGTGAAATGTAAACAAATTCATGTATGTTGACTGAGACCTATGTTTGGGGACGCCAACCTACTGTGGTTGATTCAGCGGTAACTTACTCTATTGATGATTAGCTGTCTTAAGAAATGTCTTTTGTAATGGCCACAGCTAGGAAAGGATATCCCAAAGTTTTATGAGCTCGGGACCGAGGAGACCATTGCCATGAGACGAGATGTCCCAAGATATAACTTGGCAGTCCTGGCGCGGCGTGCCTCCGGACTATTACCCTCACTATCACCCAGCCCTTTTACCGCAGTTAAATGCTCCAATATACAAAACGCAAATCAATGGATTAAGTAATTGGAGCGTTATTACCAGTGGAAGTGATAAGACCTAAATTTCATTCACCATTGCAGAAGTTTCGGGGGGAAAGAATGGATGCTTGGCGCTTTTTTGCCTTAGTTAACTACTTAGTGTCAAGGCTTTACCACACTTTGAGACCGCATCTTTGTGTTCACACGAATAATTATGAGCTTTGCTCCGCTCAGACTGAAACCCGAAATTTTCGTACAACGAGCTTTTGAATTTTGTTTATGAGTAAGGCTCAGTCTCGTGCTCTGTACTGTGTGTCTGTACTAGAAAGTATGTAACTTGGAAATCGCGAGGCTCGCACCTATGCTACACATAGATAGGTGAGAGATTAAGCAGGTAGCAGAGGAGTGGGCTCACAACCTCGAGTGGAAGAAGCAAGTGATGCCATGTGAGAAATCCCAAAAGCAGGTTGTTGGTACCAAGTATGATCACTCATATCTTTTCGCCCCGACGATCCCGTCTTATTGGTCTCCATAATTCTTATCACCACCTTCATCATCAGGGCTTGACCTAAAATCTAAGAGCTCAAACTAAACCTCAAACAGCAAAGCGCGACCATCAGCCCTAATCTCCCATAGAACTCCTTTACCCTCAAAATTTCGAGCACCATCGCTTTATATTTTTATATTAAATCTCAAAAATTCTGCACTTTCATATAACCACAATTCCAATTTTATCATTAATACCCTACCACGTCGCAACTTGCGTTCGACCCCATATCTTGCGATGTCACTTAACAGTCTCCCTGATAAGTTTCTCCTGAACAGCGGCGGAAACTCAACGACCTGTGTGGCATCAAAGCTCTCTACCACCAACTCCAGAATGCCCTCATGATCAGTAGTTTATGTAGAAATAAACGTATCTAATCTCTGAAAAATGGACGACCATGTAGTCAAGATAGGGAATAGATTGCCAATTCGACCCCGAAAGTACCCGACTGAAGATCTATAGTGGGAGACGTCTCTAACCTGGGTTGCGGACATTCGAAATCGAACGTTACACGCATACAAAAAAGATGCGTGTGATCCCTTTTTTTGACCATATGGTGGACATTCCCTATGAACCCCAATTTTTATAGTGCCTCAACCACATCAGATATTTTAATTTTGAAAGCTAAGATCGATAGAGCTCCTTAAACTGAGTCGATCTTGGTTCTCCAATTAAAATAATCTTTTGTTTTGGTGACACTGAAAACTTTCTATGAAGCGGGTTCAAAACATCCTGGTCGAAGGCGTCCCGTACCATACATATCTCGATAGCCAGAGGCTGGAACATTCCCCACCGTCGTGGTACAACATTTCGGGAATTTACGCACCGAATTTCAGCCCTGAAGTAAGGAGTTGTAATACCACTATTACGAGTTCGTACTACCATCGTTATGAGTTGTGCTGCCATTCCACCAGATCGCCAAGCACACCTCCTTTAACTCCATGCATATACCCCTAAATTCACAGGAGATGTACACAGGAACCCAGATTCCATGTACATGATGTCCAAAATTCAGATTTTGTGCGCATGGACCTGTCAGACTGGCTTTACAGGTTGTACATGAATACGAGTAGTATAATCTGGAATCTAGTCACCTTACACAAAGTCTGCCATCCGAGACGGCATAGAATTGACAGCGAAAGAAACCTTAGAAACCTAAGCCGTATCGATAGGACTCTATGAACGAAAATCCCGCAGTAGTAAATGGACATCAACTCGTGACCGCGTTTGATTGCGCAGTTATCGGTCCTCGTGACATGCATTGTGGCTTAATTGTAGATTGAGACGTAAACGATTGCCCTTCGCATCATTTTGGCCGCAGAAAATGGCAACGTCGAGTTTCTGATCATGATGGAAATTGCACATCAATGATTATTGTACATTTCCAGGGGACTAGTTGCGCAACTGTCCGTCTAAACAACCGCAAGATTACATGCATCCAATAAACCGACAAGCGCGAGAAGCGCCACCACTGCGGTAAATGCGGCCAGAATGTAGCCCCACGCTACCATCATACCCTCCTCCGCTGTCCTAGCAAGGCTCTACCCTATCACCACCAACACACTCACCACTGAGGTTATCAACACGATTATTTGCCGCGTCTATCCCTCAATAAACAGAGTCCTGTTCCAAGAGACAAGTAACTCAGTTACAATTACTGAGTTCATTCCGTTTCCAATGTCCATTCCAGCTTCCATAAAGGCATCTAAGTCTTCCAGTGAACTTGGGTTCTCCAATAGATAAAAAAGATTGTTGCATCCTGCGGTCATCAGCGGCCATCGAGTGATGGAATCATGACTGAGCTACTGGATATAGTGGAATAACCCAAAAGGGTAATTATACGGGTAACCTAGCTACAGAGAGGCTAGTCTCGATTAGCCGTTCACCTAACAAGTTGCTGTGAAGCTTCCGCGTAGCGGAAAAAAAGTGTCTGACTGAGACTAAGAGAGGGTTGGCCCGCTGTAATGATGACATACTAACTTAGCAGCCTTCATGTTTGAAGCTGGCATGGATTGCTACGAGGCTATTTGAGAAGGCTGGTCCCGTCCCTGCTCTTGATAAAAACATCCACGGTATGACAGTCTACAACCACCGTTGTTTTCACCAACGACTTGCAATGCTATTGGACCGTTCTTATTTCCGCAAAGTACGGTTCTTCGATGAAGCCAATCCAGATGTCGTCCTAGAAGATTAGTACAGAATGTATCTATTTCTGAGAAGAACTTTCTCACAATGCTTGCCATCTTAATACTCATCTCGATGTGGGAGACTATATGGTCAGCTGCGAAGGTACGTTCGCTTGATATTGATATTATGGCTGGACTTCTGAACCAATTATGCAAACCAAATCCGAGTTAGTGACAAACCATGGATCCACCGCATCATCCCGCACAATATATCAGATACCTTTTGCAATTAAATCCGTGCTCGTGATAAGAAATGTGTCATTTCGGGCGTTGTGAGCACCCAAGCTGTCATAGATAGATACCTAGACTACTTTTAAAGCAGCACATATCTTTCCGCTGGATAAAGATAATATCTCGATCTAGTTGAATTATGGGTGTTAGATTACAGACATGGACAACACTGTCGGAGGAATGTCGAACATCAATTCGTGTTAGACTGGGTTCTTCTTCGTTCAAACATTCACTAGCTGTTTGATTAATATCTTCTTTCGGTCAATCCAGATGTAAGTCTATCTCCATTTTTTTGCTACCCTCTGCGTTAATTATACCACGTCAGGATAACTACAAGGCTACGGTAATTGATGTAGATCTTGACGGAGTGATGGCCGAATTCACCATCCCGTGTGCTGCGATCCAGCAGATCCTCATGGTGTATCTGATCAGCTTCTTCATTGGTATTTTCGATAGTCAGTTCTTGCGAATATGAGGAGTGCCAGAGAACTGATATTTGAACATGATATTCCGCTAGGGACAGATATGATGGCTAAAATCCGCGATAGGCCGTATGCGCAAAGAAAGGTTTGAGTTAGAACTTGCTATAAGACAGAGAGGTAGCCACCAGTGAACATTAGACGTCTGACAGCGTAAGGCCGCCGTTGGAATGATTGCCGGCCAAACATTGATAGTTTCCGGAGACGACAAAAGCTATGATCTTAAGGTCCGACTCCTGAATACCGCGACGTATACAGCCAACATTCTATGCATAAGATGAAGCAGGCAGGTAACAGTGGTGCTAACTTCTAAGAAACCTTGATTCTCTCTTTGTGTCAATTTGCAGTCAGAGGAGTATGTATGTATTACAGCTCAACTCGGCCCCACACAGCCCGGTATCTCATCTTCGTAGCAGTATTCCCTCCCTGATTACTGAAACCTTCACCCCCTCCGTCGTCTTTTCCCAGCCACCTAGGTTGCTCTTGAAGCGATGGATCACCATGTGTATAGCAAGCACACTGTTCCAATTCCCAGTGAGCCCCGCGGGGGCTAATCCTACCTCTCAAACCGCTATCTGCCGAGATTTCCTCGAGGCACCCACCGCGTCCCTCTACAGTTCCATGCGTGATGAAACTTAGTAGCCCGTGCTCTTACTCTATCCCAACACGCCTCGGTCCTGCAGCGGCGCTGATACCACCACCCCGCCCTACAGGTTCAGGGACCAGAAAGCTTATTCTAACGCCACGATCTGATTTCCCGCCAAGTCGGAGTGATCGCCGAGCCGTTAGAAATGGAGTTTCGATCACCACTGGTGCAGCGGCGTGACGTAGGCACCCAGGAAAGCTTGACGTCTGACGGGCTGCAGCTGAGGTAAGGCATTCGGAGTGATCATCACTGGTGCATATCCAGCCAGCAAATTGGTGTCTGACAGGCTACCCGACGGCCTTACTTCTTGGCGGACAATGGGGGGATGTTGGAGTGATCGCCAAGATCGATGGAAATTGGTTTCAATCAACACTGGCGGCTGCAGTGGTCTCGAATCTACTGCCGAATCCTTCACTCACGGTCTTGCTCCAATATCGAGATGTATGTGTATCCATAAGAAACCTATCTACAAACAAACCCAACAAATCTCTGCCACCTTGACCGGCTCGCCCGGAGGCGGGGGGGAATTTGGCTGTCATACTCTAGTTAGAGTGAATACAGTATGAATAAAACAAAACAAACAAAACAAACAAAACAAAACCAACCGAAAGCACGTACGCAATCCCGTAGTCTATATCAACCAACCTAAAACCAAAACCAAAACCCAAAACTCCTTAATACCACCCCCTCACTTTCCCCTCACCCCTCTCCCGCGGCCCGCGGTCCGGCCGCCCCCTACCACAATTGAGCGCTCATTTACCACCAATGACCACCCACTCACTCACTTACCACCAATGACCACCCACCCACTCACCCGCGCCCCGTCATCGTTTTACTAACTTCGCATTACACTTCCCCGCGCTACCAATCCCACACACAACAACGACCATCTTAGCCTCATCCTCCTCCTTCGCCTCCACAACGCGCGGCATCATCACCTCCTCCTTCCCAAACCTGTCAGGCCTGGGCGTAAACCGATCCAGCAACCTCCCCATCTCCACCGAAATCTCCCTCCGATATTTTGCACTTCCGGGGTATCTTATCGAGCACGCAATCAAATGCCTCAACGCATACAACGCATTCCTGTCCTCAAAATCCGCCTTGGGCTCACTAATCGGGACCAGTTTAAGATACGCCCGTAGGAACCTGCGATCAAACCCGTTCCTTACCGCGCGCCAGATGCCAAGCTCAACCTCATTATGTGCCCACACCGCGGCGGGGCGGAAGACCATGACATCGCCGCTGTCCGTCTCCCCCGCGTTTGCCGCACAGAGGTTCCCGTGGACCAGCGCGGGGCGGATTTTTCTCCCTCCAGTCTCGAGCGGCCGCAGGAGCCGCGGGATCACACGCGCGATCAGCTCCTCGCGCCGCGTCACAAGCGTGTCGTCGACGCCGTTGATCTCCTCATCCAGGTTTAACATGTGCCGCAGCCCGGCGGTGAAACACTCCTCCCATGTTTCCGTCGCTATTTTCTCGTTCAGCACCTCGCCAAAGTATGTATGCACGGGAAACCCGAAGCGGGAGTCGGGGGATGCGGAGCGGAGGTGGAGCTTGGCGAGTTTGTTGCAGAAGGTGGTGGTGTCTGTGGGTGGGCTGACGCGCTCATGGTAGAGACTGAGGTTGAAGAAGGTATTGGGGGTGCTGCGGAAGGTGCCCCAGCATATGGGTTTGGGGCAGAAGTTTGGGACAACGCTGTAGATTGCGCCCAGAGACTCGAATTCGCCGCGCATTAGTTGTCTGCCGGATTCGCCAGCAGAGCCCTGAGTAAGTTAGCGGTAGT
>Ga0307512_10000683_pt1 | contig 50166 bp, 35 predicted proteins | sample 14_EM_MG_FD_200267 | JGI IMG/M metagenome (GOLD analysis project Ga0307512, IMG submission 200267) | Populus trichocarpa ectomycorrhiza microbial communities from riparian zone in the Pacific Northwest, United States - 14_EM | ecosystem: Host-associated > Plants > Roots > Unclassified | place...
TGTTTCCCGTGGAAAACTCTACTCCTCCCGATGCGAGGCTCTCTCAAGAAGGTTCTCAAGCAGGCTTTCAAAGAGGCTTACAAGCAGGCTTTCAAGCAGGCTCTCAAGCAGGCTCTCAAGCAAGCTCTCAAGCAGGCACTCAAGCAGGCACTCAAGCGGGCTCTCAGCGATAGTGTACAGTACCACTATAGCAGCGAAGACTGCAGGCAGTGAAGACTGGTATAGGTCCATCTCCGGCCGCCAGCTGTATATAGTTCCATAGGCCCACACGCACAACTCTATGAATCGACTATAGACGACTATAGGCTGCGCGTCGCGCAGGGGTCCACGGGAGGCGTGCTATACGCTGCGCGAGTGCGCGAGTGTGCGTCGCGCAGTCTATAGTCGAGTTGCACTTTTGCCGATGATCAAAAGATGGGAAAGATAGAGTGTGTATTTCGTATAATGCGATGATGTCTCTCTACTCTGGGGTCTGCATTGCAATCCCTTCATATAATGCGATGATGTCTTTCTACTCCGGGGTCTGCATTGCAATCCCTTCGTATAATGCGATGATGTCTTTCTACTCCGTGGTCTACATTGCAATCCCGATGCAAGCGTGTACCCAATGAACCCATTCCGACATATGGTCACAGTTGGCCACAACGCCAGAGTGTTTGTTTAAAATAGGAGACCGACAGAGCGAGAAGAAACGGCGAAATGGCGATCGGAGGGCGATATGCAACGCGACGCGTGGTATTGACGCCGGGAACGGAGTAATCCGCCACCGGGGTGTCTCTGACGGAGCGCGTCCACTGTGACGGAGCCATTCCGCCCGGACGGAAATGTTTTTTGCTGATGTTCAAAATCTGTAAATAGAGTCGATTAAAGTCTTGCAGTGGTATACCATTGCTGCACGGGAGCAAGTAATCTTTTCAAGAGCCTTATGCTCAAGCTCAGTGATGAAAACAATCATTGAGATGATTCATTTACCACTGAAATGTAGACACATGGAGGGTCTGAGTTTCTCTGGGCTGGATCAATCTTGGTGATTTCCTCATACCACCAACTATGAATCTGGGCGGTCTTCACCAGATTCGTGGCAAAGGGATTCACAAACATCACACAATTGATACATATAGATTTCAATGTGCCATGACCATCGCTGAAACACCTGAAAGAGTTGCCTGGAGGTTGTATTCTGCGCCGACGATGAGGCCTGTCTCATCATAATCATAGGGCTCATATCACCACATATTTCCTGCTTTCCATGCAACCAACTGCGCACCAGCTGTGTTTGAATCCTTCCACTAGTAAACATATGCATTAGCAGGGGAATTCAATTGTTTAAACGCTTAATCAAATACCATATTCGATGCCAGCGGTGCAGGCTCGCATTCATCCTCCTCCTCCAAGACAATGTACACCTCCTGATGATCAGGATGTACGGGTTGAGCTGATGTAGGAGTTGAATGAGTTGCTGCGACTTGTTTTCCAAGTGTTGACGTGAAGGAATCCTTTGATCGCCACTTGCCCATTGCTTTCCTCGATGGATGTTGAAGAGGCTCATCCTCAGATTCTGAATTGACATCTCGACAATTATTGTAATTGTCTTGTATTGTGCTGAGATTGTAATCGAGACCCTCATCCTGGATAGATTGTCTGCTTCTCCTGGTGCTAGAAGAAAGAGGACAAGGTGGAGAAGTGAGGTGCCTTGGTGTCATGATTTAAAAAGGCGGCAAGTGATAAGTATGAAAAAAATTAAAGGAGTGAATAAAGGACATGTAAATGTATGTATAGTAAATGAATGAAAGTGTTGTGTAAAGGAAAGGAAGCATTAATATGATTAAAAGGATTGTCATGATGCGTCTTTGTATCCTGTCGACAATTCTAGGATCTTGGCTTGTCCCGCCAGCCACGCTTCCAACTAATCAGATGGATGGGCACTCAGAACTAAGAATGGCAGGTGACAAGCACCCCACAGGATGGTTGATTGGCTTCCTTTGACAACAATCGTTATCGCAATGAGCTAAAATGCGTTTCCGGTTCACTAATTATTTGTGCTACCTTCCGCTGTGTAAAGATACTGAACTACGATTCAAACGATAGCCATGCATGGAGTCCTATCGCTGCCACTATGCCTTTCCGAAAAACAAACCTCCCAACAATTGATCCCAACATCGTGAACTCTCAACACAGCCCTTCATGCATGAATATGACTGTTGTAATAATAAAATAAACAACACACCAAAAAGCGACCCAACACCTCACTAAAAAACTCCAAATTATCACCCATCCGTCCACCCTCCAAAGTGCCAGAAAAATACCCTCCCACAACCCAAATCCTTGAACAAACATCCAGCTAGTGCATTCCATCCTCACAACGACTTATTTGCAGCTGGGTGGCTGCTTGTACGCTTCATACTGGCCAAAGAGCCCTCAGAAAGAGGATTCACAATGTGATCATTTCACGTGTAGCCAAGTCACATTCTTTTCAGCAACAACGCTTTGCTTGTAATCGGCAAAGAGATCAAGAGCATGGTTTCGGATGACTTGAAGGTATTGCTGCTGTCTGATAATCCTCCTTTGAAGCTTCCTTTTGAATTTTGGAAGCCTGTTATCATCATTGGGAAGATTCTTGGATTTGGGCGCCACATCTCAGCATCATCTCATTCCACCCCGATATCATCGATCATATCCTTGGCTGGAGGCGGGTCGATGTCATCCAGAGGAAGGCAGCTGCGGCCACCACGCATAGAGGTCTGGGCATCACATGTGCCATCGGCTTGTTGCCCATGATAAAGAATGCAAAAAAGCTTTTGGTTGGTTAATCCCATTGCAGCTTTTACCCATCCGGCAGCAGTTTAATTATTGATGATTGGGGTAACATTTCGGGCGTGCAGACTACCATCTACATGAGGCTCCTCCCGGCGGCGCCAAAGCTCTCATATTCTCTCCCTGGGGTCTGGTAGACGGGAGATTGCAGCATTCATAATTGATGAAATCGTTGTATCAACGATTGATGTAACTATCAGAAGTATGGATTCATCATCCCCAGGCCCGTGCCATGAGCATAGCTGAGTATTGTTTTCAGCCACCCTCTTCCCAGCAATGTCGGGATCCACATGAGCAATTGTAAAGCGAAATGGCTCAACAAGAAAATCAGTCAAGCAGTCGCAACACGGATTGTGTGGCTAAGACCGGTGACTGTTGGCTTCATCCTCGTTGTCTTCTGTATCAACACATCATCAGGAAGAGCAAAAGAAGCATTGGGGCAATGAAATACATACCCACATGCACGAATTTCCTGTTCTTGGTTGGGGTTTTGTCGATCCTATTCTCCCGTTGGTGAAGTGCAACCTCCGGGAACTTATTCAGTGCTGTCTTGGGTTTCTGACCATCGAGGTTGGTCTTGTCTGCCATGTACCCTTTCCAAGCAGCTTTTCAGACGCCTGATCACTGCTTTGAGTAACACAATGAACGATTAGAAGATTCCATTGCTCGGGGCCAGTGCCTTGCTTGTGCCTGATGCTCACAGACTGGGCAATCTCCAAGATGCGCTCCTTCACATTAATATGTTTCAGTCGTGTTGTCAAGCCACCCTTTTCCTGCCAATTCGTCATGCTTTCTGCTGCCCATTGGATGACACCAACACAGGCAGTCTTGGCTCAAAGTCAGACTTGTAGAGTCGGCATTTAGATAGTATTAGCATCTGCGACAACTGATTTCGGCAACCAGAAGGCATCACATTACATGTTAGATTCTCAACGGTGGTCATTGAGTGAGCCGTGGATATCAAATGCTTGCTCCTCTAGACAAGGGTCGGGAGTGTTGAATATATCGTCAAGGGTGATGCCCTGCGGTAGCAGAGGCGATGAGGGTGTGATGAAGGTTCTGGAGATTGTAAGTAAGGTTGGCAGACAAGGCGAAAATTTATTTGGGCTTGGAGGGGTTTTGTTGATCCGGCGACATCATCTTGGCTGCTATTCAGCTGGGAATCAATTTCCGTAGCATCATCTAAGTGCCCTGATTTGTAGACTGAAAGCTTAAGTTCATCACAAAGATAACTCAAAGCATGCTCTGCAGTCATATCTCACTTGGTTGTCCTTGGTCTATTTCTTGAACTACGCAATGACATCAGTGGGTCGGAATCTAAGAAGAATGCACGGTTCATGCAAGGTACCAACTTAACAAAAATGGTCAACCATACATCAAGAAATGAGCATAGGAGGGTCTTGTGAGGGTGCAAAACAATCGCCGCAATGAGCCGAATGCAGATGCAGTATGCCTTTCGAGATTCAACAGATGTTGAAAATGAGAGAGCAATTATACACTTTGCAAGGACGATGAGTGAAATCCTATAACAGTTGTAGGACACAATATTGGAAAAAGTAAATTAAGGTGCGGGTGTTTCCGAGGACCAGCTGGCTTGCAATGGTATGAGCAGCTAAAGAACTGTCAAGGCTCTTCTTTGAATGGTTGCGACATTTCATTTTCCTAACAAAACTTGGATATTTGTCAACAGTGTCTTTACTGCTCAGAGATGTACTGCTGCATCGTCGCTTACATTACTCACCTCCATCACATCCACAAAGAACGGATAGAATATGTATCAGCCGAGCAACTGCCGGATGAAGGTATTGCAATCAGGCACAATACTATTCTACTTCCATTCGTTCATGAATCGCATCACGACCCTGTTCTTCACCCTGCCGAGAATGAATCCAGTGATACAGAAGCCAACAGGGAAAATTGGTATATCGATCCAGAGCAACCTTGAGTTCAGACACGTATTCATGATACTCCACGCTTGGAGAAACCATGTAGTAGGCAACCCCAGTTGTAACTAGTATTTCAATATCGTTGATGATTATACAGATCTATGGTCACCGTTTTCTCGCAAGGAGGAGTATCAATTAGTGCACTGGTGCGTCAAGCACAACTTGAGTAGAGCTGCTATGGACGAGCTATTCAGCAACGCAACAGTCGGAACTGTCAGCAACTTCACCTCATCCACTAGTGTATTCGAAAGGTTGAACGGAATGTCCTATATGATGGGCACCAACTCTTTGAAATCGGGCAAAGTGTGTTATGATTGTTTGGCTGATCCAAACAACCTTCGCGATGATGATTACACACATTTCTTTTCCTGCAATCCTGTTGAATGCATTGAGGTCCTCATGCAACAGGCTGCATTCAGGGAACATATGTTGTATGCTCCAGCAAAGGAATTCAATGATGCTGAGGAATGTATCTACTCAGACGTGAAATCAAGCGACTGATGGTGGATTGAACAGGTACGTTAGTTCAATTTCCTGATAGCTTTGATGATTTGACTGCTTCAATAGCTATGGCGGCCGCTTGCGGCTACGATTGTCTCCTTATTCGGCTGTTAAGACCAGACACATCTTACAAACTGTTCGGGTGGGATGAAGGAATGGCCAGTAAATTTGAGTCTCAGAAACATCGACTCAACGATTAGATCAAAGTCTTCGAATCCTGCAAGCATCCTTGTTGCCCTTCTTCCTGTTCCTCCGAAATACAACTCTAAAGTACATGGAAACACCACTGCCATGGAGGAACTACAAATCCACAATCGAGAGGGTATAAGGAAGGGTTTTGAGCGTATTTTCTGCCCTCTCGATGCAATTTTCAACACTGGAGAGCTTAAGCTTTGTGAAGATGGTTGGATGTGGCAATGTTATCCTGTCATCTGTGCAAGGACAGCTAACTACTTCGAAAACATCCACTTGCACTCAATCAACCAGCCCCATCGCCCCGTGTAGGAAACACTGAAATCATCGTTTGGAGAAGGGAATTTATTGTCATTGCAATTGAGAGACTATTGGCTATACTTCCAAGAGATCATACATGTGACTCAGGGGGATGAACCAGGGAGACCGTATACAAGACAATATCTGAAAGATATAGGAGTTGGAAACTCAGAAGGCATCTTCTGGAATCTGAAATGCATCTCCCTGACAACAATTATCGTACCCAATATCCTTCATACCATCTATCTCGGTATTCTGAAGCATTTGATGGACTGGGTAATGTCCCTCCTTGAACATCATTCCAGGATCAACAAATTCAACCAGCTCTGGGCAATGATGTCTCCATATCCTGGCTTTGCTCGATTCACCAAGCCATGTAGCCAGGTGACCCAATGCAGCAGTAATGAGATGAAAGCACTCGGGCCAGTGATTGTTCCAGATTTCGCGGCGACTCTTTTCAACCCTCTGGCGAGTCAAAGGATTCCCTTCACAGAAGCCCTGTTGTGCATCAAGAACTTAGTGTATTTTCACCTATGGCACGGGACTGGTACCATACTGAAGCCACAATCGAGTAGATGGAAAATTATCTGGAGGAGTTTCATCGTCAGAACGATATTTCGAGTTGATTCCATGCCAGTAGATCTAGACAGTAGGTCTCGGAAGCCTTGAAATAGCAGCTTACTTTCGACAAACAGGAGGAACGGGAGACCGACCCCGCTTGGAACAATCCTTCTGCAGGTGTAAAGTGTTGCCATGTTGAAGAAGATAAAATGCAGATTGAGTCAGAAATTGCACATCATCTTGTCCATGAATCACATTTCAAGTTTGTGAGGATGCATCTCCTGAACCACTTCTCTGACCATATTTGCCTGCTTGGCAACCTCTCAAATGCAAGCTGTGAACTCCCAGACAGAGTGATGATGGAGCTTAAACAAGGGTACCGACAATTGAATTGTCAAGAGGCCACTGTCCAGATGTTGCAAACGAAAGCCGGAAAAGAGGTGTTTCAGTATTTAAAGCTGAATGCAAACAGTGCAAAACAACATCGCGACAATGAAATGCCTCTAACCAAAGCCCCTATGAAGCGAATGATGAATAAGCCGCAACCAGAAATCAAGACCATTTGTGCCTTGGCCAAGTGGTGTGCAATGCCGAAAGGGGAGCTACAGAATCAAATTGATTGGTGTTTCAAGATATGTGCCAACTTCACAGACTACATCGATCGCGATCAGTATGTCAGTCATTTCAACGATGCAAGATACATTCTGTACAACGTAGTAACAGTTCTGGTGACATCTTTCCAACGCGACAAGCAGGCAGTCGATGTTGTTCTTTGCATTGGGTCCACAAGGTTGAGAAAGCATAAGGCACCAAGAAATGATACGGTGCTTCTCTGGATGGGGACTAGTCCGGATAGCTACTTCAAGTCGACTGCTGGACACATTCCTGCACAGTGCAAGTGTGTCTTCGTCTTCGAGGATGCTGAATCTAGCGTTCCAGGGCTTCATTCCAAGGTCCAGATGGTTTCATCAGTGACGCTACGTCAGACTGCGGGTATGGTGATTGTGGAGGAGAGACATCAACCTCCGATGGAACCTTTGCACAATGGAAGCTAGCATCGTAACCCTCATTGCTCCGTTGGAACCACTTATATCGTCCCACTACGCGAGATCCAAGGGGCTGTACACCTTCTTCCGCCGACATCGCAGCCTGATAGCATGCGGTCGTACTTGAGCGACACGACTGACTTGAATGCTTACAATCTGTGTCGCATGAAGATTATTGAATCCAATGCTCGAAGTAATCGTTGCAGCGATATATAGACATTTGATGAGTATTTACTCATAATTTGTGTTATTGGAGTTATGCAAGCTTGTGTATAATCGATGTCTCAAGGGATCAAATCGTTAAGAATATTCTTGAAATCAATACAACAGTTCAAAAAACCATCAAAACGATTAAACTCTAGAGGACCAATGTGAAAGTAACAAGTGCGGTAAATTAACTTAAATGACTAAACAAGTTTTTGAAATGTCTTGACGATGCGATCACATCATTAAACACTTCGAAGAATGGTGGAAGATAGCACACAAGTTGTTCGGGACATTTGTGGACACTGTGGAGAAGGATCAGGGAGTGGGGTAGATTTTTGGAAAGCAAATTTTGCTTTTTGCTGATGTGGCGGCCTTTTCACAGATATATGGCCTGATTAAGTATAAGGTTCTACCATTTAGACTAGCTAAAAATGCTAGTGAATTTATGCAAGTCATGAACCATCTGCTTACATCTAACTCTGAGCCAAGAATATATGTGGCAGTCAACCTTGATGATATTCTAATCCATACTCAGGAGAGACAAGAGCATATGGACTACATTCAAACAGTTCCAAAATCAAATTTAGTTTTGTGGGTTCCAGATTAACCAAGAAGGGGATCACACAGCAGAGTCAAAAATAAAGGCAGTCTCTAAATGGCTTCAATCGTGGAATGTGAAAGAAGCCCAGAATTGCCTTGAACTGACTGGCTACTACCAGAAGTTCATTCTCCACTATGCCTAGATTTGCATGGCCTGTATACCATATGTGCAGATTGGGCAACAATATTGACATGGGAGACTGACGAGGAGAGCCATGATTGAGGGACATTGGAACAGTATGTGTCGCTTTGTACGTCAAGGCAGATGAGGCTTTCCAAACCTCACATGATTCTATTTGAATGGCATCAATGCTGATACTACCGGAAGATCGTGGCCAGTACATGTTGCACTTCGACCGCAGCAAGTATGCAGTTGGAGGAGCACTATTGAGTCAGTGATATATTGGAGAGACCAGAGTAATCGCCTTTTTGAGCAGGAAGCTTAGTAGTTCATAGAGATGAAACCCCCACACATGACAGAAAACTCCTAGCGATTCATGACACAGTGGTGAACTTGCACTACTACTTTCATTTTGACAGAAATTATATGGTCCATTCAGACCATGCCTCTGTGAGATACATACTGATGCTACCCCAACTCACAGTACAACAAATGGAGTACTTAGCAAGTTACAATATACTACATACAATATCCAGAACATTCCAGGGCCAAAGAACTATCGTGCGGATGCACTAATGAGACATCCAGACTTTTGATGGCAATGCTGTCAAGTCTCTCAGTGTCAACTCATGCAATAGGTAATTCAGGACTAGACAGAGTGGTTGTGATAAGTCCCTGAAGAAACAATGGACTACATCTTGAATGAAGATATAGTACAAATATTAGTATACAAGGATAGCCAAGATCACCTGCCAACGGCATCCACTGCGGCTACAGTACAAACATCATGGACTCGCAGTCACCATGTCTCCCTTGGTGATCACTCGCTCTATCTAGTCATCCTGAGGCAAGACACTAAATGAGACAAAAACTTAGCCATGGCAGCATTTATTTCAGTCATCCTGAAGAAACACAATGCTGTGAGAAGTACCTGATGCTGAAGCAGGTGGCCTTTTCTCAGCAGCAACAACAAGTATGATGATGAGACAGTGCTTCTTCTGGCCAGGGATGTGGAATGCAGTGCAAGACTATGCAATAGGCTGTGACATATGCATGTGAGTTATTCAATTGGCTGGGAATGTAGTGGGCTTGCTACAATCAATACCTGTTGCACAAGGCCGCTGGGAGCACATGCGGGTAGATTTCATCACTGATGTGCAAATATCCTGGAGTGCAAACGCCTGCATTCTGACCTTTGTGGACCACCTCTCCCAACCAGCAGACTGGATTCCCTGTAATAAAACCATTGACGCTGCAGGATTTGCTATGATATTTTTAGAGATATTTTTCTGAGTTCAAGGTGACCCTCAAGAGATGATTAGCAAAGGAGAGCTGCAATTTGCATTTGATTTCTGGGTGGAGGTGAGTAAGATGTTGTCGACTAAGCAGCTCCTGTCAATAGCATTTCACCCACAAACAGACAGCATGCCAGAGATCACAAATCAGCAGGTTACCCGGTATCTACAAGCTTTCACCACTCTGCCATTAAGACCACTGGGACACAATGCTTCGGCTTGTGGAAGAGGTATACAACACATCCACCCACTCATCAACTTACTGAAGCCCGGTTGAGCTGGACTTGGAATATACACCATCTATTTCAGTAGACTTCATAGTGGGACACTGGCAGCAAGACAAAATGCTGAGCCCGGTACCTGCAGCCTTCATTGAATCATTGCAGGCCTCATTACTGAATGCCCAGGACTGCCTCCACATGGCATAAACTAGCCAAACGGGTGCAATTATCATTAACCAAAGGCCAATCACCCTTGAAGTCAGAGATGTTGAGAGGCTGAGTACTGAAGACCTGCCAATATCATCCACAAACTAACACCCTTCTTGGCAGAAGCTGCGACATTCATTGGCTGGACCATACAAGATCACCAAGTTCCATAGGCCAAACGCAGTCAAATTTGAATTACCAACAGATAAGAATATCCCCATTAGAGTAAATATCAGCAGACTCATGAAGTGCACTGCAGATTGAATGTGAAAGAAGTCACCTACTCATCTGGTGGAAACTGTCCAAGATATAGATGCCACAATTCCGCGATTATGTGTCATGGACCAAATTCCGTCACAGAAGCAGGCACCAGGTGTCAAAGGCTGCTAGGAATTTCAGATCAAATCGAACAGCTACGAGAATGAAATCACCTGTGAACCAGCCCTAAATTTACCAGTAGCCAAAGAAATGCTTGAGGACTAGAAAATATAAAACTGATTTGGAGAAATGAAGGTGAAATGGGAAAAGATGGGTAAATGGTGTGGAGTCAATGGATATTGGTTACATCTTGGTGTAGTGTCTATTGCCAGAAGGTTTATTCCATTTCAAGAGGTATCTCAAATTATTGAGGATGGATGTAAAGTGGATAGAATCGAAACGTTGACATAAGATGTCACTCTGCACTGTGCCTGGGCCAGAAATGCAAACGTGCATATCCACAACAATTCAGTGGATTGGCACAATGATAGACATTGTTCACTTAGATACAGAATAGACTGTTGTTACTTCATACTACTACAGGTATAGGGTAATGGTAGGTTGCTCAATATGAGATGCAGCAATACTTATTTAACCGCAAGATAACTCGGATTGGCGTATCACTTTCACAGTTGCATCTCACCCAGCCAAATATGGGGAAGGGGCACAACATTGTCACCAAACACTGAGTATTCTCTATAAACTACGATTAATACATCATATCCTGCAAATCATATGCTGAAAATGATTAGCAGAGAAAAAAAGATTCCATTTATCATCATGGCAATATACTTTTATATACAACACATCAGATGCTACTATAATTACCATGATCTGCCATATTATAGACAACCTCATTGTATTGTTGAGAGTTATAACTTATATCTGAGCCTCTATGCAGATGATAATAAAGGTAGATAGTATTAATAGAATGAATCTGTAAGTTTCCATGCTAGCAGTATGTGTACTCAGTGATCACTAAGAAGTGATCAGATTGAAGGAGGTTTGTAACCATACCTATCCTTGACATGCGGGTGCATTGTGAGATAGCTAACACAGGGTTCACAAAATGGTCAATTTAAAGCTATTTCTGTTACTGCTCAGCTCATAGGCCACGTTTGAATGCAGTTACAAGGTTGTACTTACACATTAGATATGTACTATTCCTAGTTGTGCTGATTTCGATACTTAATATGGTTCATGTTGGGTACCTGAAGATATGATATTGTATTTCTTCTATGACCTTTATAGTTGTAAACTGTACAAAGATAAGCATCTATCCAAGATCCTAGTATACTATTACACTCATATTACAAAGAAAGTCATGCTTTGTGAGATTAAGTTTTCATCATCTCAGCCAGATTTCATAAGTCAAATGTGTGGTGACATGCTACAGCTTGTGATGACGTATAGAGATTTAAGACTCCTTCATTATGCTGATGGTTACAGCTATCTTCAATGTAACTATACCATACTCCAATCTATGCTAGATTAGATATTGACCCTCTGCTATGCACAGAGCATCACAATCAATAGATCTCCACCAAAGCCAGGCCATCTGGCACCACCAGTTGGCATAATTGCCTTCCCAAAATGCCCAGATAACAATTTGCGATCAACGGAAAATAGTTCATAAAACACCCATAACACTGCCATTCCATTTGGAAAGCACACAAATCAATTCCATCTGCCATCTGGGTATAGTTACCTGCCTTCACTGCTATCATATCAAGGTGCTCTCCATGTCTACAGCTAATCTCCATTGAACCTAACACTTAGTTCACAACTAAGCCCCAGTGCAAGCCAAGAATTTCCAACTTATGGGGCATTGTGCATCAGCAAAATGCATTTTTGACCCTGGGAGTATTTTGGAGTGGTCAGACAACAATCCCAAGGTGGTCAAATTTGAAAGTTGACTGGACCGATGCAGTGGCCTTTGGGTGCACATGGCAGCACACCTGTGCGAAGCCTGGAAGGGCTGATGACAAGCCTGGGAGCACTGGGGAGCACACGCACCAAGGCTGGAAGTGCGGACAACAAGCCTGTGAGCGCAGGTGATAAATCTGAGAGCACCTCTAATCATAGTTGAGGAGTTTGGGAAAAATGTCTTCTTGGGGAACGCTGCTGGTCTGCCTGGAAATCATAGTTACTACTAATTATTCAATGACTTTTAAAACTCATGTATTCAGTTTGTATTCTCATCCATGTATTTATGTATTTATGTACATATGTATCTATATAGCTACCCATCTACACACGGTATATCTGGATTGGCTGCAGGTGGTGCTTGAAAGCAACTGGAGGTGTGCGTAAAGATGACGATTCAGTGAACTCAGAGATGCACTCGGAGGCCATGATTGAGCGAGTGTGGAGATGTAATTGGAGGCTCCAACTGGGCAATATTATGGATGCACTTGGAAGGCCATGATTGAGTGATCTTGCAGGACGTGATTGAGCAAGTTTGGAGATACCCCTGGAGGCCGTGATTGAGTGAATTTTGGAAGGAACTCTGAGGGCATGATCGAGCGAGTTTTGAGATGTACTTGGAGGCCACAATCATGCGAACCTGGAGGCTGAAATCGAGCCACAAATGATATATGCATTGAAACAGTAATTGAGAGAATTTGGAGATGCACTTGGAGGGTATGATCAAGCAAGATTTGAGGAGAACTTGGAGGTGGTTGATGTGAGGTGCACTGGGTGCTGATGAGACTCTATGTATCAGCTAGTTAACTTGCGACCGTGGGAATGTCATGAGGTCACTTTGAATCGCTGCTGTCATGGAATGTGCACTAGTGGCGGCCAATTGTGTAGGGCAGCACACCGAACGCTGAAGGTACATTCAGGGGTCAACTTGTAATCATGAGAATGAGCGGATGCCAGACAGTGTTGGGTGGATGCTGTACTTGGGGTAAGCTGTACTTGGTGTAGGATGTACTCAGTATATGCTGTACTTGGGTGTTACGCAGTATCATTGCTTGGAGAGATAGCGAGGGATAACATATTTTTGAGCTCTGCAATGATGGTAGAGTGGTGGATGAGTATGAAAGATGGTGCATGAAGATGGGAATGATAGTGCAGATGTGAGTGGATATGAGGAATCTGGGGTACGACTTGCCTGACTGGGTTTAGAAGTCCTGCTTTCGATGTTATCACATGCCAGATTGCAACTTGTACCTGCCATATTCGGGATTGTACTTGACTCCCACACACGATTCTCTGAAGTCCCAGTTTGTCATACTGTTTTCCCCCATGTCCTCTCATCTCTCTCTTTCTTGTCCTGTACCCTACCATGATCAAAGAATACAAAGTTAAGTCATCCCTCTCAGTCTCTCCATGCTATGATCATTAGTTAACACTAAGTACAGCATACACTGCGTACACCTAGTACTGCATACAACAAGTACTGCATGCACTGAGTACTGCATACACCAAGTTCTAAATCATTCCAAGATTGACTGTCTCCGACTCCCACTCAGTCTCTCATCTCCCACCTCCCATCTCTCAGTAGACCATATTGTACTCCACTCTCTTCATTCCCACAATTACGAGTTAACCAATGAATAGAGTTTCAACTCCCATTGCTCCTCCCTCTTGAACTACCAGATCTTGATGGACTACCTGCAAGTTCTCCAATCCTGATTGATCACGAACTCCAAGTGCATCTCCAAACTCGCTCTGTCATGGCCTTCAAGTGCATCTCCCAACTCAGTCCATCATGGCCTCCAAGTGCATCCCCAAAGTAGCTCGATCATGGCCTCCAAGTGCATGTCTAACGTCACACAATAACAGCCTCCAAGTGCATATCTGAGTTCACTTGATCTCTGGCTCAAACTGAATCGCTAAACTTGCCTCATCTTGGTGTGGTGACACAATGCAGCTAGAAGGCGGAGAGCGCATCATCAACACTCCGCTGCACCTCTAGTGACATCAGAAGAGAATTTGTAAGAAATAGTCATTCTGGGTTGAGGATCTGATATGCTACCTGGCCGAGAGGAACCACACAAATTGTGTGAATCCATGAAGGCTTGGCAAGAGTGCATGAGGAACCACACAAATTGCATGGATGTATGGAAGCTCGGCAACAATGCATGGGATCAAGAGCTGGGAAAGATATAGGGTGTATTTGATATAATGACATAATGTCTATCTACCCTGCGGTCTCCCAAGTATATACTCCCTGTTGCTCAGTCCATCTGTGATATCACTGCATCTCCATATGCCCCCGCATGTCACTCAGTCTGTCCCTGTTATCCTAGTATCTCTGTACGTCCCCCACCAGTTTCCCCCCTCCAATGTAAATGGCGGTGGTGGTCGGATATGGATTTTCCCGCCTCAACAGCCTCAAACTTCCACTGTAAGTTCTCTCAATTAGCGTCTCCAGGTGCTCCTCCAATAACACTCGAGTACTGTCTGCAGCCAAATTGACCCTGTGTATATATATAGACAGACTCAGAATATACATGTGATATTATGATGTAACAAATCTTGTAACTGGAACAAAGATGAATCTGATAGATGAAATGCCTTGTGGTTATGGAATCACAAGCACCACAGCTGTTTGAATACGGCACTAAGTCTCCCACAGAGCTGGGTAGTAGTCTCCACTGCTCCCAAAGTTTCCTGCAGAACCTCCGAGAGGTCTCAGTTCCTTCAAAATTTGACTATCCTATAAGTCAAATCTCTTTGTATCCTGAATGCACCTCCATCACTGCAGGTCCTTCCCGGAGCACCTGGAAATGCTCTTGCAGAGTCTGAGAACACTTTGCTCAGCTCCAGGGGGGCCTGGGAGCATATGGAAGTATTCAGGAGCACTGCTGAGGTCAATCAGACTGTCTAGGAGGTTTGCATGTGGCTTCCGGACCAATTTACATTTTGCTAATGTGGTAAGGAAATAACTTCCCACAAGATGGTTATTGTTGACCTCAAGTGTTCCCTACTCCACAGTTCACAGTTCACAGGCCATCATCTCCAGGTGCACCTCAAGTGGCTCCAGGAGAGCATGGAAACAATCAAGTCATTTGGCCCACATGTTCTAGCCCACCATCAAAATCCTCCAATGGGCTGATAACAATATATATTCAGTCAAAAGTTGAACTGCGGAAAATCAATGTTGCAGAGTGGGCTAACTGGCTCTCATCACCAGATCTTGCCTGTGACTAATATTATGCAGATAAAGAGAGTAATGAATAGTCAGACATGGGTTGTGCAGAAGGCAAAGCCTCATTATGCTGAAAGCAAACCAAATTCTGCTTAAAGCAATTTGCTAATAGAATGGGTCAGTACAACTTTATTGCCTATAACAAGTAAGAAAAATCATAGACACCTAGTATTCACAAGAACAGCCAATGAAGCATTTTCAGGCAGCAGAACTTGACCAAACAGTTTTGAGATAGACCCTTTACAGAGTGTTGGTGGATACAGATAGTTTAATTGCATTAGGGAACAGGCTGTATTTGTAAATGCGTGATAATACCGATTGGATTCAGACACAGTGGTTCAAGATGTTATTGAAGAAATGTGTTAATGAGGATTAGAAGGCATACGGATACAGATGGATAGACAACATACGACCAGTGCCAGAGTTCGGATAGTGCAGCTTGAACAAAGCAAACTGTATTAACCATGAGATACCCACAACAATGTTGATGGTTGTTATTCGCTGGGTGCCAAATAATGACTTCGTATGATCCTGACAACTCCTGGCCTTATCCACAAATGTGAGGTACTGGGAAGAGCTGGTCGATTCAATAGAAAGCAATGGAGCCTCAAGTGTGCCATACAGTCTCAGAGTGACACTCAAGTGTGCCTTGGAGCAGCAACAATTGGACACTGAGTTTATGGGATTATATGCAGATGGGCAACTGTTCAATTTACCCATGTATGGCCAGATAGTATTCAACTATGGTCTTTCAAATGGTTTTAAGTTGAAACCAGGATACAATGTGAAAGTAATTTTGGTAAATATAAGGGTAGAGACACAGAGGAGGATGCAGAGAACAAAATTTGACCAGTCAAGGTAATCCCCACTAGTCTTTTTAATGCTAGATATTCTAACATGGAAAATATTTTACACAGACTTCAGAGGGTTCTTTTGGAGTATCATCAAGTAAAGGGTGATGAGGATTGTGAGCCACAGAATGGAAGTAGTATTAATGTATATTCTGATTGAAAGTATACATTTGAATATATTCAATACATATATATCCATTCCAATGCTTGTTGGTGACATATCTAACATTATAATGAATATCAAGAGCACTGCAGCCTCAGCCTACCTGCCCAACTGAGCCTAAAAGAACCGACAGAGATCAATGACAACATGATGAATATAGAAAACGGTGCAAGAGAGGTTCAGGAACAAGTAGACTTTGAGGAGGTCCTCAATCTCAATAATTGCAGATTAGTACAGTACACAGTTCTCATTACAATCAACAATAAACTTGCATTTGAGCATCTGGATGAGGAAATCAGGCTGCTTAATACCTGTTCAATTCAGCAACTGAAATGTGTCAGAGTTTCTAGCACCAAGTATTCAATTCCAGGTCTGCCAGGAGCCAGGTTCCTGGAGCACCAGATTTGGCCAATATGGTACATTGTAAGGTGCTGGATTTAGGATTCACATATGACAGAAGAGGTGGTGGCATATGGAATGAGTCTTGGCAAGAGGTTACCCTGAGTAACAGCTGGTGTGATATGCAAATCGCCGACTACGAAAGATGTTGTAGGGTTGCCAATGTCATATTAGTGCCACAATACCCTCGATCAATTGGTCAATATTGCTCAGAAAGACTACCCTAGAATTGTTGGTGCAGAATGAAAGTGGTATCCCTTACTGTGACTGAATGGCGCACCACGCTCCTATTTACAGATCCAGATATCTCATCCTCCGGAGAATCCAGCAATGCCTTCGATATTTAACCAATCCTGGTTTTGACAATGCCTGAAATGATAGAAACATTGATGAATGTCAGTGAAACGATGATCTATGGGACAGATTTCCAGCTTCAGAACATACTAGATGAGGTATATGCAAATATTATAAATTAGGCTCCGATCAGCAATATTGACAAGCTAGACAATGAATGAAATATGCTTTTCATTGCAAGGCAGAATTTTATCTTCAGTGCAATGTTACGGGGTGCTTAATCCCAATACTCAATACAACATATCCTGAAATTAGGTACAGCTGCCTATCTAAGAAACTTTTTCTTTCCTCATCTTGTCCCAAGACTCATCCTCTTGACCTTCTTTCAAGAGCTACCAAATCAACCCTTAACCAGTTCGCACTCTCTGGTTCCTGGCCGAGACAGTATCGATAATTGTAAAACTGTGCTCTTTGGACATCACTTCCAAACTTAACACCCTGGTTAGTATTAGCGACGGTTCCGGACTGTCAATTGGGGCCAGGTCCGGGTCCAATCGGACCCGTCGCCAAATTGGGCGTCCGGGTTGTCAATACACCCAAACTGTCAACCTGGGTAGGGTTCAATGGAAATCTCCTCACCCGTCTGGATTGGGCAAGTTGTGAGTGGGTCCATTTATAGATTCAGATTAGGTTCCTGTTGTTGCAGTTTGTTAAAAGTATCTTATCAAAATCGCATATTCAACAGCCTATAATTTGTTTTTCCATGGTTTGCAGTTTGCGATATTGATTATTTTGGAATCTGTGAATTTTCTTGGATATATTGTAATTTTGCCTATCAAGGTGGTCAATAGTTCTGTCATGTGCTCGAATATCTACGTGATGCTTTGATTACCAAATATGCATCACCAGAAATTGTTGATGCTCCATTGACACTCATGTTTAGAATGGTCTAGGGAGCGTGTCACTGATGTTTTTGCCCATAAAGACTGCCAATATCTATTTAATGGATGTCTGCAACCAATTGGAACTTACATCACCCAAGGTGTAATGCTAAAAATTGTTTACGCTCCGTTGATGCTCATTCTCAGAATGGGGCAGTGACCGTGTTGCTGTCTTTTTTACCTATAAAAGCTTCCAATACGTCGGTTATGCATGACTGCAACCAAATCACTATTCAAGTACCGTACTTACAAGAATAGAAATCATTGACCCTCTGTTGACGCTCATTTTTGGAATATGGTAGTGACTGGGTCGCTTTCTCTTTTACCTATCAAGGCTGCCAATATGTTGGTTATGCATAACAGCGAGCAAATCACTACCCAAATACCTTACTTACAAGACCAAAAATCGTTGACGCTCTGTTGACGCTCATTTCATGTGATAGTGGCATCATCACTGCGATTATCACCAATACAGGCTGCCAATACTTCGATAATGGGTTAATGTTGTTGCACAGCCCTTGGATTATGCACGATGCAAGACCATAAATGGTTGACGCTCCGTTGAGGCTCCTTTTCAGAACGTGGCACTGACTGTGTCGCTTTCTCTTTTCCCTATAAAGGTTGCCAAAACATTGCTTATGCATAACAGCGAACAAATCACTGCGCAAATTCCTTACTTACACGACCAAAAATCATTGACGCTCCATTGACACTCATTTTAGGTGGTAGCAGCATCGTCACTAACAATATTAGCAATACAGGCAGTCAATACTTTGATTATGGGTTAATGTTGTTGAACAGCCATTGGACTATGCAAGAAGCAAGACCATGAATCGTTGACACTCCATTGACACTCATTTTCACAACGTGGCAGCGACTGTGCCACTTTCTGTTTTGCCTATAAAGGCTGCTGATATGTTGGTTATGCATAAAAGTGAGCAAATTACTACCAAAATATCTTACTTACAAGACCAAAAATCGTTGACACTCCATTAACGCTCATTTTAGGTGGTAGTGGCATGGTCACTAACAATATTGTCAATAAAGGCGAGCAATACTTCGATTATGGGTTGCTCCCATTGCACAGCCCTGGGATGATGCATGATGTAATACCATAGACCGTGGATGCTCCATTGACGCACATTTTCAGAATGTTGTAGCGACTGTGTCGCTTTGTGTTTTCCCTATAGAGGCTGCCAATATGTCGGTTATGCATAACAGTGAGCAAATCACCGCCCAATTACCTTACTCACAAGATCAAAAATCATTGATGCTCTGTTGACGCTCATTTTCAGAACGTGGCAGCGACTGTGTCGGTTTCTGTTTTGCCTATAAAGGCTGCCAATACATTGGTTATGCATAACAGTGAGCAAATCACTGCCCAAATACCATACTTACAAGACCAAAAATTGTTGACATTCATTTTCAGCACGTGGCGGCGCCTGTGTCACACTCTATTTGGCCTATAAAGGCTGCCAATATGTCGGTTATGCATAACTACGCGCGAATCACCGCTCAAATACTATACTTACAAGACCAAAAATCGTTGATGCTCCATTGACGTTCATTTTAGGTGGTAGCGGCATCGTCGCTAACCTTATTGCCAATCAAGGCGGCCAATTCTTCGATTATGGGTCACTCCAATTGCCCAGCCCTTGGATTATGCACGATGCAAGACCATAAATTGTTGACGCTCTGTTGACCCTCATTGTAGGTGGTAGTGGAATTGTCACTAACAATATTGCCAATGAAGGCAGCCAATACTTCGATTATGGGTTACTTCCGTTGCACAGTCCTTGGATCATGCACAATGCAAGACCATGAATTGTTGACACTCTATTGATGCTCATTTTAGTCGGTAGTGTCATCGTCACCAAAAATATCGCCAAAATCGGCGGCCAATACTTCGATTGTGGGTTACTCCCTTTGCACAGCCCTTGAATTATGCAAGACGCAAGACCAGAAATCGTTGATGCTCCATTGATGCTCATTTCTAGGATGGGGCAGCGAGCATGTCACTTCCCTTTTTACCTACAACGACGACCTATACTTTCACATTGGCAGGACATGACAATGCAGCCCTTTGATTGCCGATTGTGTAAGATGGAAAATCGTTGACACTTGGTGGAAAGTGTTAGCCACAGTTACATATCTGCAGTTTGGTTCCGGGTCAAGGTAGGACCCTAACTGGAACCGTTGGAACGGGTTTTACCACATCAAGAATCGAACCGCACTGAACCCACGGTATTTTGGCCAGTTCCACAAATTTGCCAACTCTGAACTTTGGCTCCAATTAAGTATTTCAGTTCTGATCAGATCAAAATATGATATATACATAAAAGATGCAGTGTTGCATGCTGTTTCACCTCCTATTCTCCACTTTGCGATCTGATCAATTTTCAGTAAGTTGCAGTGAAAGTACGCCAAAAATTGGGCATTTTTTGCAGTAATGCAACGAATATTGATTGGATCACAAAGTGGAGAAAAGGAGGTGAAAGAGCATGCAAAACTGCATCTTTTATATATATATCATATTGTGGTACAATCAGAACTCAAATACTTAATTGGAGCCAAAGTTCTGAGTGGGCAAAAATGACGCTCTGTGGTAGGTAGAGCCCGGCCAAAACACTGTGGGTTCATGTCCGGTCCGGGTAACAACCCCACCAAGACCAAGCAGGTCAGGTTTTTGGATAGGTCTGGAACCGAAATGAACCGTTTTTCCAGTGCAAATCTGGAACGCTGGCGGGTTACCCGGACCCGATGCTAACACTAGCCGTGGACGCTTACCATTATCACATACTAACAGTCAGTGTAAGTTCAATCATTGTATACGAATAATCATATAGTCATTATTGACAGCGAATGTATCATATCTATGAATACTCTGTTTCATCCAAAATATTGGTGGCCATTTGATTTCTGATCCACCGCTACACACATTATGTGAGCGATGGATGACATAGCGCTGTCACATTCCGGCACTTCCAGCTGGCAATTAACCACATGTAGATCCATCCACTGATTTTTGCTTAATATAGCCCAACTTCCTCACCTTGCCTTATCCAGCTCCTTCTCCTCGATTTCCATGACCTGCCATAAGCAATTTTGAAAATTTTGACCATGTGCACCAGGTCTGAGTGCAGAGTTATACAGTTGGACATATGGATGAATGCAGCATGATGGTGGTCATTCATGCAGATTCACATTGCACATTGACCGCGCTTTCAATGACTTGTATAACATCACTGACCCAAACATTGTTGGTAAATTTTGTCTCTAATTTAGTTTTTGCGTTCTCATGTAACTGTAACAGGCAAGAAAATATGATGTTGACTGATTGTCAATCAACTCGAGTTGGTGTCTTGAACTATCATATGACCCGTTTGACCGTTGCACCTGCAGAGATGAATTATCGTGTCAGACAATTTGGTCACTGAAATCAAGACAAATCTGACACGTACCACAATAGGTACACTGATTGATTATCCCGACGATACGTCGTCAAAAATCGCAATTTGCACATCCAACCTTCTGATGATGAATGAGTCATCACACTTTTTTCATCTCAGTTTGATTCCTTTATGGTGATTAGCGAGGGAGGCTATATGTAGGGGAAAAAGCTTACGGGTTTAACACGCGTCAATTTCCTATTTGGTGATAAATCGCGTACGGTGTCGGGCGGGAGAGATTCTACGCACATGTGAGAGTGTGATTTCCCCGAACCTACCCTCCTATGACTACTTCCTTACTGTGAAGTCCCTTGCTGCATCAGCAATTATCTGGGGACGATATCAAGTATCTAAGTATGCTGTCCAAATTGTGTCGGTGCAGGAGCAGTAGCACACCAATCCATTTGTGCCTTAACGACTGCCGGAACTTTCAATACGGCTGTCCAGTACTTCTTATCTTACCCATGATGCAAGACCAAAAATGATGGACGCTCTGTTGAAGCTCATTCTCAGGATGGGCCAGGGAGCGTGTCTCTCTTCTTTTTGATTATTAAGGCGGCCAATACATGAAACAAAGACGATGACATACCAAAGTTAATATTTTGCAATTATCAGTAGGATATCTGAATGTGACCATAAATAGACAAACCTGAAAACCAAAACCAGAGATTGGAACTGAAGAGTCTAGCCAATCCTGGCAAAACCCATGGGTTGACCGGTGCGGACACGAGTTCGGCCTGCCAAGAAGTCACTTGTCCGGTTTTGGAACAGGTCTGGACCCGAACAGAACCCTTTTTCCGGTCCAAACCCCGATTGCTGGCCGGTTACCCGGACCCGTTGCTAACACCAACCCTGGTAGACATGTACCGATGTACCAGGTGACTGATACCAATGGATGATGCGAAATGATATACCACGGGATGTATGTGGATTAAGCGTTGGTCTTCCGTTTCGAAAATATGATCGCCAAAGAGTATGACGTTCTTCTGAAGTCTGTATAGCAAGTGCGGCTGTCTTTGTCGAGACATATAATGCTTGGTCACGTAGGTGTATGAGAGGAGGAATTTTGGATGTGTTTGTAGATTGGATAATTAATATTATTTTAAGATCGTCTTCGGTGTATCTGATTGTTAACTGCTGATTGCTACTTGAATTTCTTTCTCATTGCCGGAGGAATGCTGTCTCTTTATAGTTGTCTTCGAGGGTCTAGTATGCCCATACTTCGACACTATCACTACACTGCTCATGATGGCGTTATTGCAGTCGCATCACAGCTTTATTGCATGCACCCAGTAATAACTGCCACTCTTCCGAATTGGTTATCATGTTCATGTAATGTGGTTTCAAAGCGTTACGCTTCTAATAGGAATTAGCCCATCCATAGCACAATATCATGCCAGACAATGTGTCAGACAGAACTTGCACTTAGACATCTCACAATCTGTTTGCATCAGTAGTTGGAACATCAGCTGATCTTAGTCGGTTAGTGCTTATTGCAACTTAATACCTCAACTTAAAGCCTAATTGGCTTGTGTCATAGATTTAATCGGCGACCAACCGATAATACGCCTAGGTAGAACCTGACGCGTCAGCCCATATCATAATGCGAGTCTGACGTTGCAATGCATACTAACTGAAACCACCGAACAGGGTTGCTTCTGGCCTCTGTTCATCAGCCGACGTCATAATTCCCTCAGTCATTCCGAGCTTTGGCCGAGACTATTCTCTTTAGCTGGGGAGGACGCTAGTTATCCTTATCTTCTGAAAAGATAAGAGAGAAGCCCCGTAGAATCACATATTGACGATTGACCGCTGTGTCTGGGCGTCGGTGTAAACTTCTGTTCCATCAGACATATCCTGCTAGTTTCTAGGTAATGAATGTGGTTGAAAACACATGTGCACTGCTAAAGTGTAAAGCTTTCCAGTAAGGCTGCATGGCTGTATCATCAAAGATGAATCTGCTAAGTACAAGGCGTACTTATTCAATTGACACGCGACTACTATGTATCCCCACATAAAGGCCATAGGAATGGCTTACTTGTACCATCTCAGAAAGGTGTGATGTATGCCATGTGACTAGACCTAGAGTAACTCCGTGACATATATTGGTTTTACTACTAAGAAGTACCATAATTGCTTGTTAAGGGAAAACCCCTAACATGCAAAACTGTCCAGCAATGGCCAACTCTCACACTGCTCATGCAGTTGTGGTACAATGATTAGTCTCATTAGTACAAGATGAAAAACAGTGCAGGCTGGCAAATTGGGATACAGGCTTCAATTGGATATATGCTTTAAGCGACAGCTGCATTTGGATTTCATTCACTCTTTCGTTGGTATTGCTGGAGGATATGGCTGTTTTCAGTCGCATCTAAAGATCCAAATAGTCATAATGTGATTGATAATCACCATACCAAGGCACTGAATTCCACAGTAAATTGTGTAATTTGAGCCATCCTAACTGAAGACCATGATGCTCAACAGAATACACTGAACCAGATTAACCAAAATTCTTATCCCTGAAACATCAGAAGGTGCTCAGAATCTGATCTCACAAAAGCGAAACCACTGGGTCAAATTCTGATGAAGAATGCACACCTGGTTGATTCTAAATAGACAGAAGAACAGCAATCTAAACTGAAGATGCTTTTGTATAGATAGATGGACTGTGATGCTGAATGAGCATGGAGGGTACGGACATGAGGGCTAGCAGTAATCTCAATAGTTTTATGGGACACCAAGGATTGTAATGATCTTTCCAGACAATGGGACAATGAATAGCCAATGGATATCAGTGTGGATACTCTAACTTTGCAATAGCTGAGAGACACACTTCAGCCAATGCTTGTCACTTACCAGCAGAGTATCAAGAACATGACAAAGAAAAAGTATTGAATGAGGTGTTCTATAACGTGCCTGAAAGAAATGAAACTGTTTATCATGGTACACCTCCTTTACAACATGCAGTGTGCTTGTATCCTCAGCCTGGCCAGGTCAATCATGTGAAGTGGTGGCTAACAAAATTCCTTAGGAATTATTCGGGCATGATCTGAATGTGTACCCCATCAAGCAGTGATAAATGCACAGAAATGCAGTTCAATTTCCAACATTCATGGTAGTACTCTGTGTTTCTAACTACATGGAACATCCATGGGATAATGCAGAATCTTTCTGCTGCCAACCATGCTGTGATAACTCTGATGTTTGGGTTATTGAATACATAGTGCCAGGCCTTTGACAGGATTCTCTGGCTAGAGAAATACTGCTTTCCACCCACACGGCAACTGAATCTGGGTCACAGGGGCTATGATAACCAAACAAGTATCTTCCACCACCAGTTAGAAGTAGAACAAATAAATGACTGGTACAGAATGATGAGCCAGCCTGACATCATGGCCTCAATGATATGCCAGGTTGTAGAGTGTCAGACGTACCATAGAAAGTTGCTTACTGAGCAAGGAGACTTTTAGATGGGGAAGATAAACAATAGTCATACATTATCAGAATAGTAGAAATATGGTAAGTCTCTCCAAATATTCAACCAACACGATCTGATTAACTGATTCAAATTGTTAAAATGTGACAAGTTTAATTCACTCCAGTGAATTGGATAACCATAGTTTAGAATTCTATTCAACTTGGTGTTAGTTAGTTATTACTGGTGAATGTGAGATTTAGTCAATGATAAACACACATTAGGTTGATCAAGTCTATAAACAAGCAGGGACACTGGGTAATAGTTAGAAAGTAGATTTGATATTTTTCTGAACATGATTGACTGGGTCAAACTTTGCTGTGGCAAACATTGGTCGTAGTGGGTCAGGATTTTCACTGCACACTATTCTCATCTCATTATCAGTGGGCTGTGTGATTGACTAATTGTTGATTCACCCAATGGAATCTCAAATCTTTATCAATGGTAGATTTCATGTACTATCGCAACAGGCACAGTGATTTGAATCATTGGACAGTGACATATACCAGGTACAACAGCATCTTTAACAGTCAAATGGAGTATATTCTAATGACATAGTTCAGGTGAACTGGAGTCAAGAGGTCAGGTAACAGCTTGGACATTCAACAAATCTATTACTCCCAATTGCACAGGAAAATCCTTGACACTTTTTCGCTGTTATTTTGCCCGATCCAGCACATTACAGGCCAACTATGCTAGGAATCAATAGAAGCCATATAAATCATATCAAATTCAAGTGTCAGATCCCAAAATGCTGTTCAGACAATTCTGGCTTATCTGAACATTATGGAATACAGTGATCTCTGGCTTATAATAGAAGTTCAGGCGAACCTCAATTCCACAATCCAGTCTACTTTGATTATTTTACATTTCATACCACATGCACATTGTGTTTAGGATGACTCTTCTGGCAAGTTGCAATCCAATGTTAATATATGATTGTAGTACAGGCTGATGTCAAAGCTACTTCTCAGCCACTAAAGCACATGTACCCAAATCCAATTAGATTAAATCATTCACTTTGCATTATTCCCATGATATATTCTTTCTTGCTGTATGTTTCTGACTCAGTGGTAGCTAGTTTACACAGAGTGTAATATTTCAGATACTGCACATTTTGGTGTAGATGGCTAATCCAACTGAGCCTGAGCTAACAATTGTAATCTGTACTGAATCAGTATGATTTGGCCACTGTACACATACCATACAAGTCATGCTTGGTAACAACTGTCCTTTATTGGAAGGTATCCACCACACACTGAACTATGACTGCACAGCCCAGGCCTATGTGTAATCTCATATAATTATATCTTGACTAAATTGTCAGTGTAGACTGATATTTCAGATATCCCAAACAAGTGTCAGTATGTGGGGAGCAATCAAACAAGCTGCAGCTTGAGAGAGATAATCTTATTCAAAAGTGACTGCAGCGACTGCGGATGACTAGCCACTCATACTCACCCTGTGTACCATACTTTCTCAAACAGGTTTACATGTACAATGCATTTGATGTAGACTTAACTGCCTTTTACATAACTTGTATATTTCAGCCACATGCAACTAGACTTAGGATGGATTATGTGATCTCGAGTCCATCCAGTGTGATCAAAGAGAGAGACTTTGGAATAGCAGTTTCTCATCTGAACTCAGTAGATGACTGGTAAACTCCAACCGGCGATAAATCCTGCAAGGCTTATATCTGTGCATGTCTTCAGCATACTCTCTCTGGTTTCAACTATATACAATATCTCAAGTGAAAACAGTACATGAGGATGAAATTGTGATGACTTCTCAAGTTGAGAAAAGGCAGCTTCTGAGTGTGGCAGGAACATTCGAAGTACATGGAGTCTGCAATCCTAGCCATTGAATTGAATCCTGCACTTTAATTGAAGACTTCTTGTACCTCAATTCCCCAAAACTGCATGAATGAATGTGTCCACCTGCTTGGAGATGAAGCTTTATGACATAGTGATCACATCATATATACTGCTCAGACCATGAACATAGATCAGAATTCAACTTCGTACCAGTGTATCTTTTAATCAGATTGTAAGTGAATAATGTCATGTTTAGTTGATATTATGTGTAAAGTCTAAATATGTGTGACCATGTATAACCACTTTGATAGCAATCTTGGCATGGATCAGAACTGGATTCAATTAAATTGCACCTGAATCATCAATGTCCCTTACAGTTCTTTCTCAATCTGGATTCTCTACATTTTGAACCCAACTTCTTTCGCTTTTACAAGGACTGCATTATCATTGTCAAGGAATTCAGCATTTTCAAACCACTGAAGCTGCAGTTTTGAACTCCATAATACCTAATCGCCTGGAAATACAGACCCAGATGTTTATAATGCTAGAATATCATGAATGTATAGTGTTCTTCTAACTGAAAAACCACATATGGAGATTTATATTAATTCACTATTATCATCAGACTCAGTTTGAACCCTCATAACTCAACTGTTGTCACTCACCAAGGTCAAAATGACATCCATGTACTGTAGATTCTCAATATGGCGACAATTCTATGCCAGGGTGTGACCTCCAACACTGGTACTTGAGGCACAACCTCTGGTGGAGACATGGGCAGGGGCAATCATGATCAATCCATTTCTGACTACTCTATATGACCAGCCACATGTGGTATGTACTGATACAACCACAGTAATGGCTCGAGTTCTTCAGGTGCATCTGATTCAAATCTTGGTACACTGGCTTGAATCAACCTCCAATTCTTGCATTAATAGCATACTTGGATATATGTTCTAATATTCAGCATTAGGGGCAACAGCAATCCATCAACTCTGGTGCACCAGACACTTGTGAGGTACAAACAACATACTGCTATCTGTGAGATAGACACAAACTGTGGGAACCAGTGTATCGGAATGCTGTGCAGGCTGACTGTGAAATGCATCTTCGTTGATCTAGTGCCACTTCGTTGCCCCATTTTCCTGATATTCTATCACACTTTAAGCTGTATTTACAGTTATATCCTTTTCTCTCTATATTCCCCAACTTCTATCTTCACAGGAATTAACATGGAACCTACTGCTAGCTAGGTGCAGATTTACTATTCACAGAAGAATCAAAAAGCAAACCTTGAGTGGCACCAGAACTCTCATTCAAGAAGACTGCCAATCTTCATTTTCAAGTAAATGTTTTACTTTCTATTCTGCCTTGGCATACTACATTGAACATGACTAATATCCACACAATAAATGTATTACTGCAGGAAGATGAAGATACCAATTGGAAACTCAGTGAGGTTGAATATGAACTCTGCAGAGATTCCACCTACACTTCTGACATCAAAAAACATCATGTGGATCACCACCAGAAGGTTCTACTTCTTGGCCATAAACACCAGGATAAGACATTATTGTTATGGAGGTACTAAAATATGAAGAACTAATATAACATTTATTTATTTCAGTACAGCTACCTATTCAAAACCTGCCATCTCTTTCTTCTGCATTTTTCTCCACACTCCACCCTTTGTCACCTCATACACAAGCCAACAATCAATCTTAGCAATTATGATGATTAGCACCATTCAAAAGTTTTCTCGAATTCTTCATGCAGTGTTAGACCCCTCTTGCCCAAGTCACTGACATTCTACTCAATGTCCCCTAGCAAGGCTACGTTTCCAATCAAATACACATTACAAATCATTCCCAGCTCTCCGTAAGACAGGTACAAGTCCCATAATTTGGTGTTCATCTAACTGAATGTTTCTTTCATTACAGTGAGTTGAACAATAGGCATATGATATGAGTACAGCAGGTTGGCAATGTGCTATTTTCTTCAAGTGGTTTGAATGTCAGACTAGAGTAGAAACATTTGTAGAACTTCTACAGAATAGAATTCATAATAATACTGAAAGGTGATCTTTCCTGGTGATGCCTGACTGCAGACTGCTGCAATAGCATGATTCTTCCCATTGCTGGAACAATATGAGCTCTGTATAGGCAAGTTCCAAAAATGTGACTCCTTCAGATACTTTCACTATAACAGCATGATTTCTTCATAACTTCTTGCTGACTAGAATTCCATTGAAGAATATTCATAGTTCAATTAGCCACAGATTGTCTTGGGTTATCGATTTCATGCATCAGTAACTTTAAGTTGTTATACTGCTGGCTAGGGCATTCTCCACAAGATATGAAACCCACAAAATTGCAGCTCATAACTTCTACTATGATATCTTACATTCTGTTTGTTCCATACTTGGGACTTCTGCAGACACATGCTCTCACAGTGCTAGACACAGTTATATCAATACCGCATGATACGTGTTAGCAATGGATCAGGGTAACCTGCTAGCGTTCCTGGTTTGGACCAAACAGACAGATCGGTTCAGTTTCAGACCTGTCCAAAAACCTGACCGCCTTCTTCTTTGCGGTACAAACCCCGACCCGTACCAGTCAACCCGCAAGTTTCGCTGGGTTCGGGTAGACCCATTGGGTCGAATATCTGGTTCCAAATTTTGGGTTGTTCAATATGTGGTCGCATTCAGATATCCTATTGCTACGCGTAAAATATTAACGATGGTACATCACTGTACTTCTGGGATGTACTGGCCGGCTCTATAATCGAAAAAATGGAGAGACATGTTGCCTGCCCCATCCTGGAAATGAGCATCAACACAGGGTCAACAATTTTTGGTCTTGCATCTTGGGTAATCTGAGTGGCGATTGGTTGCAGATAGTCATAACTGAGGTATTGGCCTTCTTTAAAGGCAAAAGAGGAAGTGACACACTCCCTGCCCCATCTTGAAAATGAGCGTCAACTGAGCGTCAACGATTTAAGATCTTGCATCGTAGGTAATCTACGTGGCGCATGATCGCAGACCTCTATTAAGGAGGAATTGGCAGCTTCTCTAGGCAGATAAGCAAGCGACATCCCCATGACACCCTCCTGAACAGTAATAACTTATTTCATTTACAATGCAGCAACAAAGAGTTGATGAGCGTTTTGGCCTAGAAGGACGGTCAAAACATCGTATATAGACAATGACCGATACATCGCACTTTGATTACCCATGCTGAAAGGCCAAAAATTGTTGACACTCCATTGATGCCCATTTTCATGATCGGGCATGGAGAGTGTCGCGATCTCTTGTCCCTATAAAGGCGGCAAATACTCTGATTATGTATCGTAACAACCAGAACACTTTTGAATTACCTGACTTATAAGACCAGAATTCATTGAAGCTCTGTTGATGCTCAATCCCAGCATGGGGCAGAAAGCATGTGGCTCTCTCTTTTGCCTATAAAGCCAGCCAACACCGCATTTATGAATGGCTGCAATCAATCGCCATGCAAATTACCAACGATGCAAGACCAAAAATCCTTGATGCTCCGTTGACACTCATTTTGCCATGGGCGTATCCACAATATGTTGGCATTTAATTTGGCATAGTATATCATTAATGGTGTTTTGGCAGCGTTTGTACTGTCTTCATGTACTTTCTCCTTCATCACTACATTGTTCTTTAATAATACATATAAATATATCCCTCAAAATATACTTTAAAGTGTCTGCAAATTGTAGATAATAATACACTCAAAAATCCCATTCCATTCCATCAATGCTCGTCTTCACAGTCAGGTTCACTCCATAAGATGCTGTAGTCTGCAAAATGGATGCCAGCTGCATTTCCACGCGGCAGATAGTGCACGAACCAGTGGATGGTCATATATCAGTCGGCGAATCAGGATTGAAATCTTCATCGCACTTGCGATCCTTGGCATATGCATCATGATTGAGTGCAGGGGACAAGAGTATAAATATAAACATATCCGGGGGGCACACCTTTGATTCCAGATCAGTGAGCTCCCTCAACTTCACTGGGTGGCACAAGTGGCGTTCCGGGCGGAAGTGGTGTCGGTTCTGGTGTGGGTTGTTTGAGTCGCTCTGGTGGAGGTGCACCTGTGCCTTTTCGCCTCCTGCGTGTCTGGGGATTCTGTGCTGTGCCATGTTGTCAAGGAAGCCAGCCGCCCGTGTGATTTTCCCAAAGCATAGCCGGGTGTCTTTCCCTCGCAGCCTTCACCTGTTTGTGCCCAGGGATCTCCACTCCCCGCCTCTCCTATTCTCGGACTTTGGCCCCAGATTTCCCAATCAGGTGTTACGTTTCCTCTATTGCGGTGCGCAGAAACCCTCCTTTGGCCATCCTGGCCATACTCAAGGCAAGGCTCATGTCAGACTGTTCAAGCTGTACCCGACCTCCTTGCCTTGCCATAGTTGCAGACATGTTGAAAAGCTACATGAAATTAGTTGCTGCATCTACATATCAGATTCGGCTATTACCTCCACCAAATACCCTTCCTTGGCATCCTCTAGGGTGGTCAAAGCCTGTTTCGTCCACTCTCAGGGATGCTCATTACTAAATTCTCCCGCGACATTCCCAGTGCTAACAACATCATGACGTTCCATTGCGCAGACTGTGCGGACAAATGCCTTGGTCGACCATGGAGGTTTCCCATAATGGGCAGCTATAAATTTGTTACACAGCTCTCTACATATGCCAGCTGTATGTTATACTGTTAGTTGATGGTGGTCTACTTCGATACCACAATATTCACATCTGATCGTGTGCTTCTTCATATACTTGCTGCTTCTGGTTCAACAGACATTGTGTAAATGTGCATCCAGGGCTGTATTTCCGGTGGCTGCATTTGCAGCGTCACACCAGATAGAGTGGTGTCTGCATTGTAGTTGGGTCTCAGCAGGCGGCATATTGGATGATGCACCTGTCGTTCTGCTCGATTCAGATTCACTCGCAACTTGCTGAGGTGTCTGCGGAGCCATGATTTGCTGGTGTGGAAGTGAAGAGATGATGAAATCGAGAAGAAGTGAGAAGTTCTGAGGAAGATGATAACGAATAGAGGTTGGAAGTCTTGAGGGATATATAGTTAGCTTCACGTCAAAATGGAATTCGTAGCTGCCAACATGCACGTTCTACACAAGATGAATCTTGCTGCGTCTAGCTGCAGGTTTGACAGGTTTCCAACCATTCCGCGATTTGCATCAAGTCGGTCGGATGTTGTGTGTCAAGGTAGAGGCATAAATCGAGGTGAACAACCACCAAATCACATGTTTGTGAGATATAACCACCACACCCTTCGACAGAAAGAATGTCTGCTGATGTTTGTCTCAAGCACTGCCCGCGATCCCACACGAAACAGACACTAAACGTCATGTAATGATGTATGGCTAGCATTGCTATTCCCTATGTAGTGATGGTCAAAACACAGATTTTGCTTGGTTCAGGTCAATTAAGCGTACCAACCTCAGCATCAAAGACACAGCTTGCCTCCATATGGTCAATATCTTGCAACATCCAACATCTTGCCCATCAACAAAGTCAACACAAAATACAATGGTCAATGCTCCAAAAATAAACCTTTTGCCACTACCGGCAGGCAAATGCAGCGAATTGACAAAATGCTGCACACGATCATGTCATCAAACAAAAGATGGCAAGTGCAGCTTGCAAGCAGAGATGGTCCGAGCCTGTGGAGCATTGTGCAGGTTGCGATCCAAAAAGAAGCTTACAGTGGGGAAACGTCGAGAAACGCACTTTTCAAGCAATGAAGAGAAGGAGAAATGGATTGTGGATTATGTGGAAAGAGAGACCGCTGTAGCAAGAAAGCGAGTTGAAGACGCAGAGACAGCAACCAAGCAGGCGGAGGAAGATATGAGAAACCCGGAAAAGGTGGGATCGTCAACCACAAAGCCTGAAACAACATTTGAGGAGATGTTGAACACCATCGGAGATAGTCTGAGTGATTTTGCAACTTCCGACAATGGTGAGGATGGGGTAGATGAGGATGATGATGTAGAAGAATCTGAGCTGGGCAGGCTGAGCGAAGATGACGAACCCGGCTGGGTAATGGGCACTATCTCCAAAACGGTATTGCATCGCATGAAGCGTATTCAGCAGAAGCAGATGAAGCTTGAAGTCCTGATGCAACCAGGCTGGGGAGACACAGCCGACCACTTCCATGAGAGGGACGAGATGTATGGGACGACGGAATTGAAGGTTCCGGCTGTCTTTCAACCTCAAATCGAATATGATGCACCCTCATCTGCACCAACGACATATGGTTAGCCTCCAGAGACTCTTGATAGCATCCCGGGAAATTCACCAATGCTGAAAGTGACATCTCGACCAGGGAGTAGTCATATGAGGCTAGGTTTGCGGAAATACCAGACGCACAAATCCATTCAGTCTCTCCCGCCTGATGCAGCGCCCAATTCGTCACTAATTAAGAAATCAGAGACTGTTGAACCCATTACCATTTACTCTTGCAAATAGGGTCCCGAGCTCATTACCATATTGTGATCTGATTTGCACGAAGAAGTGGTGACAGCTCCTCCATCGCCGGAGGAGTGAATGGATAGAATGTGATTTTTCAGAATGTATCTCTTCGAACAGCAATATGTGTATTTATTTTGCTATTTGTCAGCATTTACTCAATTTCAGTGACCAAATTGTGAGACATGCTAATTGGTCTGTGCATGTGCAAGGGTCGGATGGGCCATGGCAATGTTCTAGACTCCAAATGGTATCAACTGACAACCAATGAACTTTATCTTGTCTTGCCAGTTACTGTTAAGTCAGAAAACTACAACTAAAGTAGAGTTGAAACTCACTAACCCAATTTAAGTCAGCGATGTCGTACAAGTCATTGACAGAGTGATCAAAGCACAATGTGAACCGGGATGAATGACGACCGTCATGCTGCATTTGTCCATGCATCCAACTGTATTACTCTCTGCCCAGACCTGGTGCACATGGTCGAGATTTCGAAAATTGCTTATGGAAGGCCATGGAAATCGCAGAGAATGAGCTGGATGATGAAAGGTGAGGAAGTAGGGCTCAATATTTCAAAATCTAGCATACAGATCTACACACGGATAATTTCCGGCCGTAAGCGCTGTAATGTGATAGGCCAACATTGTTCATCACTCAGAGAACGTGTCCAGTGGTGGATCAGAAATCGAGAGGCTTGGAAGCGTTTGAATGCAAATGTTTATACATTGAAACGATTTATTGGCTGCCAATGAAGCCTGGATGAATTTTTACATACGATTGTTGAGCATCGAATGACTGTTACTATGTCATTATGGTGCGTGTCAATGGAACGTCAACGATTCTTTGTCTTACATTTCTGGCAAACAAAGGGCTGCATAGTCACATTGTTTCAAAGTGATTGGATTGGCCGTTTTAATGGGTACAAATAAAAGTGACACGCTCGTTGCCCCATCCTCGATATGAGGGTCAACAATGCGTCAACCATTTTTGGCCTTGTGAGTTTCATAATCAAAAAAAGACATGGTCACTGTGACATGTAATCAAAGTATTGGCCACCTCTAAAGCCAACAACGCTAGCGAGCACATTGCTTCTATCCCATAAGAATCAGCGTCAACGGAGCAACCACGCCTTTTGTTCCTGCATCTTGGATAGTCAAACTGCTTTGCAACAACATCAAGCTACAATCGAATTATTGCCCGCGATTATGCGCAACAATGGTATTGAAGATATCGCTACCACCTCCTAAAAATGGGAGTCAACAAAGAGTCAACGATTTTCGGTCCTGCACCTTGGAGAATCAAAGGGCAATGCAATCTTTTCAATCCATAATCATAGTATCGGCTGCCTTTATGGGCAAATATGCTTCAGACAATATCGTTACCACCTCCTAAGAATGTTTGTCAATCGTATGTCAACACGTTTTGGCCTTGCAACATGGACACTCAAAGCGCTGGGAATCAGCATTGACCCATAATCAATGCATTGGCCGACTCTATGGGCAACAATGCGACCGATGATATTGTCATCACCTCCTGGCAATGAGCATCAACTGAGCATCAATGATTTTGTGCCTTGCATCTTGGATATTCTAAGGGCTATGGAACAGGGTTAACCCACAATCAACATATCCACTGCCTTTACAGGCAAATATGCTAGTGTAGATATCATGTATGCCTCCTACAATTGAGCACCCACAGAGTGTCAAAATTTTTTGTGGGGGCTCAATAAGCTACACAGCAATGAACTGCATTGCATTGTTCCTAAATTGAGTGTTACATGGTCAGTATTTTCAAAATGTCCTTGTATACAACTTCACAAATATGCATGCAATGTCTCACAGATTGGACTGTTTTTGCTTGTAGCTGTAGAGTCACTATTTAAGAACCCGTATTCTACTTCACTATAAGGCAACATTTGGCAGTCTCTGGAGTTAGATTACCCTGCTATCTAATTCCGACCGTGATGTGGGATTCGAAATCTTGGAATACCTCATTGGTAGAGGTTATGATCGCAACCAAAAATGAATGTATCGTTATTCGTGATTTGAGCAACTTTACTTTGCAACTCATGTTCGATACCTGGTGGGCTTCAATGAATGTACGCTCGAAACGTCCTATGGCTTGGAATAATTCTAGACATGCTCCTTCGTGGCGATTGGATTTGCACTGTCGCATTGAGGAGTCCAGTAGCCCTGAGATCATATGTATCGTTTGTCATCAAGTTCTTCGCCATCCATCCGAACATGCTACCAGCTCAATGGGGAATCACTTGCTGGCAAAAAGTTACATTGCAAAGTTAAACAAATTGACAGAGTCGTAATGTACTGAATTGACTAGTTCAACTGTCACTGAACCAGCTTTGGCCATTTTGAGGAGACAAGGAAGTCGAGGAATTACTATGGTAAGTTCATAAAGGAAATTCATATTGGACGTTAAGGTTTGATTCATATTAACTGAATTGACAGACAGAACGCTCCAAACTGGCAGTGAAGGACTATGAAACTTCCGAATTTCACCAAAACACGTAGAATTGCTACCTCATGTTAGTATTTGTTTTGGCTCATAGTCCAAGGAACGCTATATCAAATCTCAAGCTACAATGGTCTTATCAAGCATTACAAAGTGTCCTAGTGCTGCTGTCCGCAACCACCCTTAGCAACATTTGCTGGAGGGAATACCCAATGACCATGGATGCAATTATGAAGCAATTGACGTCATGAAATAATGTTAGTTTACCATGGGACGGGTGCACATCATCAAACAAACTAGACATAACATTGGACATTGCTTACAATGTGGACCGAAATTGGGCATTCCGGGAAGTGGAAGTTGCATTCGATGAGGTTGATCACCTATCATTCCCCTTTTTCGACAGCTAATTCAGGACGATGGGTCAAGGGCCAACATTCTGGGGCAAGGCTAGCCGTACTTTTGAAGGACGATCTTGATTGGTTTCAGCATACCAAGGGCCATTTTCTTCGAATTATGACTGATAATGCTTCCTCAAATCAATCGATGAGTGGCAAGCTGCAAGGCACCCTTGAGGCCTCCGGAATCGAGTGGGCTGCATTGTGGAACTACGTACCATGCATGGCACAGGTCATAAAGCTAGCCTGAGATGCATTCATAAGCAGTCTCGGTGACAATGGCAGCACCAAGTCTTGGGAAGCCCATGCGCATAATCAGCAATTTGGAGAGATTGAAAGCATAGACATTGGGAAGAGTCAAAGACTTCCAAAAGTGGGCAATGCTAGAATCAACGAGGTGTCGGCTATGGAACCAGGTTTAGCAAAGATATTTGTGAGACTATATATTTCAAGATATTTTGAAAGTCCTGAAACTAATCTTCATATAGCAGAGAATGGTTGCTGTATTGATTGTGGTGACATCTGGCCGTCGAACTGAGTTCATTGACTGTCAAAAAGCCAATCTCTGCATCGGGGTAGTAACTATTATGGATGTAAAGACATGTTGGAATTCGACACTGGAGTTGCTTGAGTGAGCCCACTGATCACAAAAATTCACCTGCGAGTGGCTGCAGAATCCAAAGTACTGTCAATACCGGCCACTCTTGACAACACAGGATGAATGGACCATTGTCAATTATGGAATGGAAGTTGTGAGGCCATTCCGACACAGGACCCTGTGGATGTCGAAGAGGCATACAGTCACATTTCATCACGTTATCACAGTCTACCAGGACATATTCGATCAGATGGATGGTGTTATGCGAGCCTTAGCATAGAGGAAGACATTATGCAGGGAAGACTTGTACTTCGCCGTGAAGTTAGTGCGACAGAAGCTGTCCAAATATTATACTGAATTTACTCCAATGACTGGTATGCTTCCCCTTTCAGCACATTTCCTCAATCCTTCCTAGCAGTTGCGAATGTTTAAGAAGTGGGACCGGGGAATGGATATTACTCCGGAGGACGAGACTCCATATACTACCCAATACCAAGAATCGTTTCTGAAGTATGTGGAGAATGAATACTGTGCCAAACATGGACGTGTGCCATTCAATAAACCCGAAAGCGTACCGAGTTATAATCTCCTCATTTCCCTAATGCCTTCAGGATCCAGTCAATCGTCCTTTGATCCATATGATTTGTCCAATGATGATACTTAACGCCTAACAATGTGGCTTAAATGACACCTGGAGAATGCGATCTTGCAGCACACGTATTGGCTGCCGCCAGGCTCTATTTGAATTCACCGCCTCAATCACCAAAGCACTGGAGGCAAGTTAATCCAAATCTGAATGATTACCATTTCAACCCAATGGAGATTGGCAGGACATTTTGGATAATTGATATAAGCGACTGGTGGCGACAACGAGAGGAAACGCACTCAAAGTACCCCAATCTCTCTGATGGGGCATGAGACAAATTCTCTATCAAATGACATGGTCTCCAAGTGGAGGCCAGTATATTCCTTGGGTGGGATGTTATCAGCTGGAGGCAGTCAAAAACCACACCCGAGACCCTTTACAACCAAGTCATTACAAGGCAGTTCGCTCCAGCCAATATCGGGATACTGGTGGGAGATGACCTAGCAATGGATACGATGAACACAGAAAATGACTTGCAAATGAAGAGACAAACAGAAAAGAAATTTGCACAAAATGGCCAAAGTCAATGACATTTTGGAGATGAGGCAGGGCAGCCAAAACCTAGGTGCTACACAGAAGGAATCTCCCGCTCAAAACAAGCAGATGACACCTGTATGATACATTTCGGATACAGAAGAGATCGTCGAAGCATCCTGCTCACTCTTTTAACATGATGGTGCAACTGTATTTAAATTGTCAGAAAGATCACCTTTGCCACCCGCTTTGACTGCAAAGGATCTCCCTGGAGGACGAACTCAAATGTTGAATGTCCACCAAATCCGAAACATCTACCACCATCCAGTCAAAATTGATGAGCAAAGCGCACCTGAATGCATTTCGGACACCGATAATCAGCTTGACTGGAATTGTGACTTGGATCATTCAATAGTCAGCGAAGACGATTGTGCGGTAGACGTTCAATCAGATATCGAATGAGACAATTGCATCGAGGATCTGAAATGCCCCAAGCACCGGGATGTGAGTGCCGCACCAAACATCCCTGGATGGAATGGGCGAACACAGATGTCAAAGAGATAGGCTAAAGGGGTGTTACTGACGGTCACTACAATGGAAACAAAGAGGAATAAGGGAATCAAGAAAATGTAGCACAGAATGTGTGAATATGTTATACGAGCTTCTTAATGTACCTTGACCGAGAGTTTCATTTAGAGATATAACATCGGCGAATGGTGCGCAGTGACTTGTCAATATCGGTTGGATAACAAATGTATAGCGGGTGCAATGATTCCTTTGGCAAGATATACAAATTTTACTAGTATGAGAGCGATCAGTGCAGGAATATTACTGGGCTCAGCTTTGCCTCAGGGCTGGGTCTCAATCTGTCAGAAAATCAACCAATACATTCAAATCATTATGAATACAATTATTGATTGCAGCAGATGCCATTGAATGGACAATACACTGAAATGAGCATCATCAGAGCGTCAACAATTTCTAGTCTTGTAAGTACGGTAATTGAAAAGTGATTTGGTGGGTGGTATGCATATCCGACATATTGGCAGCCTTTATAGGCAAATGAGAAAGCAACACAGTCACTGCCCCATTCTGAGAATGAGCGTCAACAGAGTGTCAACAATTGTTGGGTTTGTATCTTGGGTAATCTACATTCTGATTGGTTGCAGCCATCCATTGATGAGACATTGGCAGCCATTAGAGGCAAAAACAACAGCGACACACTCCCTACCCCATCCTGGAAATGAGCGTCCATGGAGTGTCAACAATTTTTGGTCTTGCGTATTTGGTAATTAAGGCATCATCCAGATATTCGAGCTCATAACAGTACTATTGACCACCTTGATAGGGAAAAGTACAATCAATCACAAGCAAACCACCAATTCCAAAATAATCGATATCGCAAACTGCAAAACATACAAAACAAATTATTAGCTGTCAAGTACACAATTTTGATAAGACACTATTATCAATCTGCAAAAACAATTGCCTTATATGAATCAATAGATGGACCCGCTGGGAGACCCACTGACAACCCGCCCAATTGCGACGGATTAGGAGTTTTCCGTCGACGCATACCTGAGTTGAAGGTTCGGTTGTATTGACTGCCCAGATCATCAACTTGGCGACGGTTTGGTGTATGCCCGGACCCAGAACCGAAGTGATGGCCCGTAGCCACGGCTAACAATAGGTATGCCAATCCCTTCTATGTGGCATGCGACATATGTTCCATTCTAACACATGGTGTTGGAGTGGAGCCTAGTTTTTTGCTTGGGTGAAACGTTATCGGCTGTAGACAGTCTCAAACCACTGGTGAGACCCTTCGGGAACAAGTCATTGTAAGGCAGTATGCTCGAGCCAACAATGTGATATTGGCAGGCGATTACACAGCATTCGATACCACGGAAACTGAAAACGACTTGGAATTGCAGAATGCGGCGGAGGAACGACAATTGCACAGAATGGCCAAGGTCCATAACTGTTTGGAGATGTGGCAGGGCAGCCAAAACCTACAGGCTACACAGAAGGAATCTCGAGCCCAAAACATGCAAATGACAGCTGTTTAATACATTTCAGATACTGAAGAGATCATGAATGCATCCTGGTCAAAGTTTCAACATGTTGGTGTGGCTGCATTTAAATTGTCGGGATGATCATTGTTGCCACCTGCTTTGTCTGCAAAGAACCTGCTTGCCAGACGAACTGAGGTATTCAATGTCCTTCTAATCAATGGAATCGACCATCATCCAGTCGAAAGTGATCAGGAGAGTGCACCTGACCGCATTTCTGACAGCGAACATGGGCTTGGATGGGATGGTGGCTTGGATTATCGAAACGTGAGCCATGACGACTGGGAGGCAGAGGACGAATCCAATACCGAGCTTGACAATGGCATTCAGGCTCTGACAAGCCTAGAGCACCTGGATGTGATTGGTGCACCAAATGTTCCCGGATTGATTCGGCCAACACAAAGGTCAATGAAACAAGTTCAACAGGGGTTGATGACAGTGAAAGCAATGGAAACTAGGAGGAATAAAGGAAACAAAAAAATGTAGGACAGAATGGGTCAATATGTTTTCACCAGGTTCTATATGTTGCTTGACCGAGAATTTCACTTAGAGAAATATTATGGGAGAAGATTGAGCAGTTGCATGTGAATAATTGTTCATAAACTGAAGTATAGCAGGCAAAATGCATCATTTAGCAAGGTATTTCAATTTTTGTTGAATGAGAGCGACCAGTGCAAGAAGATTACTAGGCTCAGCTCTGCTAAAGTGCTGAGTCTCAATGTTGCTGAAAGGCAACTAATAAGTTCAAATATTTATTCATACAATTATTGATGGCCGCAGATATTGACCAGACAATACATTAAAATGAGTGTCAACACAGCATCAATGATTTGTGGTCTTGTAAGCAAGTCAATGCTAAAAAGACGTGGTCGCTGTTTAGCATAACCGATGTACTGGCTGCCTTTATTGGGGCAACAGCAAGTGACACAGTCACTGCCCCATTCTCAAAATGAGCGTCAACTGAACGTCAATGATTTTTGGCTTTGCATTTTGGGTTATCTAAGTGTTCATTTGTGGTAATAATTCATATATGATGTATTGACAGCCTTTTCAGGCTAAAAAATCTGTGATATCTTTGTTACCCCATCATGAAAATGAATGTCAATGGAGCATCAGCAATTTTTGGACTTGTATGCTACGTAATCGTAAAGTCAATTGGTCGCTGATTAGCATAACCGATGTATTGGCTGCCTTTCTATGCAACACTGCAAGCGACATAGTCACCGCCCCATTCTGAAAATAAGCATCAACTGAGGGTCCACGATTTTTGGCTTCACTTCTTGGGTTATCTGAATGTTGATTTGTGGTGATAATTCATATACGATGTATTGGCACCCTTTGTAGGCGAAAAAATGCATACTATCTTGGTTACCCCATCATGAAAATGAGCATCAATGGAGCGTCAATGATTTCCAATCTTTCAAGTCAGGTAATTGAAAAGTGATCTGGCAGTCGTTAGGCATAATGAATGTAATGGCAGTCTTTATAGGGAAAAGAGAAAGCAACACAGCCATTGCCCCATTCGGAAAATGAGCCTTAATGGAGAGTCAATGATTTTTGGCTTTGCATCGTGGGTTATCTAAAGGGTGAATGGTTGCAGACATCAATAAATGAGGCATTAGCTGGATTTAAGTGCAAAAGCAACAGTGGCATGCTCCATGCCACATCCTGAAAATGAGCATCAACGGAGCCTGAACGATTTTTGGTCTTGCATCTTTGGTAATCTAAGAGTCGCTGAGTGGAATTAATTTATATCCAATGTTGTGGCGGCCTTTTCAGCCAATACAGTGCACGATATCTTTGTTACCCCATTATGAAAATGAGCGTCAACGGACCGTCAACAATCTTTGGTGTTTGGTATTGGGTAATCAAGGCATTGATCGGATATTTGAGCTCATAACCTTGCTATTCACCGCGTTAGTACTTCAAAATACAACTCACAACAGGGAAAACATTGATTCCAAGATAATCAATATTGCAACCTGTAGAGCATTCAAACTGTGATTGCTGGTAGTTGAATAAGCAATTTTGATCAAATACTATTATCACACAGCAAAAGCAAGAGTATTATATGAATCGACAGACGGACCCACTAGACAACCAGCTGACAACCCGCCGAATTCAGACGGGTTCGGAGGTTTTGCATTGAACCATACCCGAATTGACAGTGTGGGTGTATTGACCACCCAGACCTCCAATTTGGCGAACATTCCGCTCAGATCCGGACCCGGACCGGAAACGACAGTCCGGAACCGTGGCTATCACTTCTCATTGTTAATTTGAGTCATTTGTAATTGCATCTGAGCATTGATTGGTGACCATCAAATTGTCACAGGGATTCTAAATCCCAATAATCAATACAACATGTATTGAATTACGTACAGCTGCCTATCCAAGAAACTCTTTCTTTCTTCATCTTATCCTAAGACTCAACCTCTTGACCTTCTTCATGAGCTGCGGGATGAGTACATTTCCAAGTGTTGATATTTCCTCTCTGCGTATAGATTACACCTCCCCTGCAAACAAAGGCGCTTCAGAAAACTCTTTGTAGGGTAACTACCCTGGAGATAAATGTGGATGAACATCGTAGCTGATACCTTCAGAGACCACGAACGAAATAATCACGTGGGAGATGTGGGGTATGCGAAGCTCGTCTAAATGGATAATCAGATCTCCTAATGATTCGACTTTCTTCTGGTGTGTGTATTGAGATTGTGTTAACCTGTATCCAGACATACAGTGACAGATTGCAAATATGAAGTATAGAGGGGATTTTGAAGTTTTAATACATGGAATTCTGAGTAATAGTTTATGATCGACTTTGGTGTATCTGACTGTTGACTGTGGATTGTTGTTTGAGTTTCTTCTTCTTATTGCCAGAACAATGCTATTCCTTTATAGTCGTCTTCGATGGTTTGTACGCCCAGACTTCGATGCTATGTCTCCAAAGCTCCTGAATGCCTTATTGTGGTCACGTCTTACTATTTCCATATGCAGCTGGTGATAACCGCCACACTTCCCAGTAGGTTTTCGTGTTCCTGCACTCCGGTTTCAAAGCTTCACGCTCCTGATAACAGTCAGGCCATCCGTCTCACGATATCATGTCAGACAATGTGACAGATGTAACTCGCACCTAGACCTATCACATTCCATTTGTTACAGAGGTTGGAACATCAGCCGATCATAGCTGGCAGTGCTTTGCACAAATTATTGCCTCACCTTAAAGGCTGTTTGGCTTGCATCATAGATTTAATCGGCAACTAACCAATACTATGCCAACATACATTGTGACACCTCCGGTTGTATTAACTTCCAAGTCTGACGTTGCAATGCATACTAACTCAGACCAAAGAGCAGGGTTGCTTCCGGCCTCTGATCATCAGCTGACATCATAAATCCCTCAGTATCATCATGCTCAGGCCGAGACCATTCTCTTTGGCTGGGGAGTACCCTGAATGTTCCTATCGCCTGAGGTAATTGGTCAGAGGTCCCATGTACTTGCATATTGACTATTGACTGCTGTGTCTGTGTGTTGGAGTAATCTCCAGTTCAATCAAATATGTCCCGCTAGTATCTGGAATGGTGAGTGTGGTTGAAAACTATATGCACTGCTGAAGCCTAAGCTCCCCAGTACTGGCTGTATAGCTGCATCATCAAATTCAAATCAGCAAAGCTCTGGCACTTATTCAATCGACACCTAAATTGTTTGTAACCCCGCTAAAGGCCAAATGACTGGTTTACTTGTCAGTTGTGCCGCCCTGAATAGGTGTTATGCCTATCACGTGACTAGACCGAGAGTAACTCCATGACATGCATTCACTAAGCTGACACAAGTACCATTATCACTCCTAAGAGAAAACCCCAAACACCAATATTGCACCAATGCAGATAATTATATTGCACTGTGTGCTAGCACAACTAAATAAAGCGGTTCAGTTCATGTGTCATATCTTTAGCCAATGCGAGGAATTAGTCAAATACAGAATGCTGGGCTATCGACGATTCGATCACTGGAAGTTGCCATAAACGTTTTCCACCCCTTTGGATGTTTGGCTAAAAGATTCCACTTACTTGTTAATTGTATATTGTTTGCTGCACACATTATTCTACCTAAATGCAACTAAACTGTGAGTAGTCTCCCTAACTCAGATTGAGTTGGTGTGGTTCTTAATTATGTGCAAGAGTGAAACTGGTGAGGTTCAATATCCCAGTATTGGTGACAATGCTGCATCATCATGGTTGTATCAGTAGAAGTCAAATTAGCTGACACTAATGAATCAACATGCTGCTAATGTGTAACTCTGCTAAAGATTACTTGACTGGCTATCCTAGAGTAATCATAAACAAGTTTTATGTACTGTCAGACAAATGGCAATCCCACTATATTTGCTGCACACTCCCCTCAGTACAATTACCCCTGCTAAGGGAGAACTCTTAACTGTAACAGATACCAAGGGAATCACAGTCAAAGGAACAGAGCTGTACCGATACCATCATTTTACACCCTCAGCATTCCATTTCCCAAAATCTAGCTGGGGCTATCGCACCCCAATTACTCACATGGAAAACGTCAACAAACAACAAATTACATAAGTTAGACCTTGCTCCTGCCGAGGTGCTCCTTCTATCCATGGTGGGTGGAGACTAGAATAATCCTCAACCAATAGCAGATGAAGATCACAAAATGCCCCACCACTAAAGAGCTGCATTTGAGGTTACAAAAGGTTCATGGAGGCAGATATGTTCATAAGGACTCCTTTGCCTAACAAGTCCGATGAGAATGACTAGATGGTTGAGGAACATTGAAAACTTGCTCTCTAGGCTTTAAGAGCCAGCGGGCTTGAGCTCGTGGTCATGAACATTCACCACTCCGGTGTCAATTTGCAAGTAGTCTGTCTAATATTGATGATCTGCCAATAAGCCAAGTTGTGAGTGTAGAATGCAGTGTGATGTTGCTATCGAACTTACAACATTGACTACTCTCTGAACAATACCGAGCCAGAAGTAATCAGCAGGACAATTTGATGATGATTAGCAAATGGAGCACATTGAACTGTTGTTCATAGTTACCAATTGCATTTAGCCATTCAGACTGAGGTTCAAATCCAGGTCTAGTAGCTCTTTTTGCCTAAAGATTGTCTCACAAAGGTTGTGGAGGATAAGAACACATGGTTCACCTGAATCGAAGTGCTGGATTTAATTTGCTTACAATTTCTTTTCACTGCCAATTGCTTGGGGCACCAGCCTACTACATCTCAGTGGTTTCAACCTGTTACTCATTACACTTTTGTGCTTGCCGCTGTGGCAATTAATTGTGTGCTATCAAAAGCTATGTCTGGAACAAAAGTTATGGAACTGTGTTCTCAAGATGAATCTCCACATAAATTTGGCACTTTCCCAGTGATACATTTTATTCTTGATGCCGCTCCTCTCCTCAGTTACCCATTGGTCAGCCAATTCACACCCCCTTATCTGTAAGGGCACATATGCCTGCGTTCGGCCTCATAAGTATACGTATGATAATTATAGGAATATGGTTGCAAACGTGGATGCGAGTGATAGTAGATGTAGATGTATAGGTAAGATTATTGGTAGAGATCTAAGGCTTGTGGCAAGCCGACTATATAAGATGGCCGTTACCTGGCCCGGGTCACGTGCCGCCATTACAGTATCCCCCTCTTTAGGCGCAGATGTCCTGGGCTGCAAAAGCCAGTACAATAGAAGAGAATGAAAGGGAGTAATCAAACAATCGTTTGACGTACGCAATCGTACGAACCCGTAAGTCCCACAACCGATCATTAGCGCTCAGGGTGACCTTTCGGTGGATCCGGCGCCCATGGAAACTCCACCTCCCATTGACTGAGATCTGGAGGTGGTAAAACCCATGCCGACGCCATTGTTACCGGGCCGAGATCCAAAGAAGTAATGAAAGATGGAGAAGAGAAGAGAAAAGACGGGAGAAACAGAAGAAAGGAACGCCGAATTGATAACATTCCTCCAGTATTGAGTTCCGAAACTCTATTGACCCATTTCCTCCGCTCACGAGCCACGGACCTCAATTCCTCCTTGTCTCCACTCCCGAACTCATACAGCGTCCGACCAGCCATCCAGTACCGCACTCGTAGCCAGTGTATCTCGGCTTAGGTCATTGTTGGCATTCGTTAGGGTGGTAGAGCTTCCGCTCATGACTTCGCATCGATGGGAGCTTCCACTGCCGGCATCGGTCGTAGCTGTCAATCGTATACGTCAATTTCGTGTAGTCTCATTCGTAGACACCTAACACGTAAGTTTCTCTAAGATGGTTATACTTCCCAAGATCAAGCGCGCTAGCGGTGTCTGAGCTCTGTGCAGTGCTTCCGCATGTTCTGTAGAGTATATCTTGCAACCGGTAGTCATCGGTACTTGGTGCGGTGGGAAAACAGCTCCCAACACTACAAATCCACGCAATTGAGTGGGTACGTGACTGGGTTAGGGTTATCGCGGCTGTGCATCACGGCATCGACATCATCTCTTTCCCTCTTCTCTGCTCCTCGAAACGAAACCTCCATTTTCGTAACTTCCTACGGAAGCTACAATGTGCGATCTCCTGATCCGGAAATTCCGCCGCATCGGACTTGACTCGTAGACACATCTTGATTCGGTAATAGCCGTTCGAACTCCGCTTCCGTGACCATCCGGTCGACTTCATGGTTGCGCTCTCGACCGGCGGCTTCAGTAGCATCCTGGTCGGCTTCATGGTAGGCGTGTCAGTACGTGTCTCGGTAGACTGCCTCCGGTGGGCTTTTGCCTTGTCGGCAGGACTTGAAGGTGGGATGTCGGTAGGAATTGACTGATTCGACACGGCTATCTCCCTCTTTTGAAAATTCGTTGCTCCGTCGACGGCTTCTCCATCATATCCATTGTCGATTGCCATCGTGGCTCGGTAGCAGTGTAACTTGGATCTCCGAATTGATATTGGGATTCATTGGTGATTTGATATGTAATTTCGTTCGGCTTTCGTTTCATCTGCAGACTATCTTCCTTCGGCTTCGGTTGTCCTTCTGTGTCGCCCGCTGTCCAGTGACTACCCTGACTTGCTCTGCCTGTTGACTTACTGTCGTATGAGACGTCCCAATGCACTCAATCTCGACGTTATTGCAACGGGGCCTTGTCTTGACTTGTTTTGCCTGTTGACTAACTGTCGTATGAGGCGTCCCAATGCTCCCAGTCTCGATGTCATTGCAACGGCGTCTCATCTTGACTTTGGGCAATGATGTGAGCTTTCGCTCCTGGCATCGTCATAGCGGTTGGTTCCCATCGGACTCGCTGGTGACCATTTGAGGGTGGAAGAATGCGCCAATTGCATCAGGCGTGGGCAGTATGTCATTGATCCATATCTAACACGTAAGCTTCACACTGGGTGGTCATACTCACTGCGATAGGAACGTGCTTCTGCTCTTGGAAAGCCGCTTTGCATATGCGGATTCCGGCATCTCTTGATTCGGCATTTGGTAGAGTCTCGGTGAACTGCTTCTCGGTAAAAGTCACTCGGATGATAGCTTCGGTAGGATATCCGTTGGGTTCTCGATAGTCAGTTGGTAGAGTCGTCCCGCATTCAGTTCAGTATGCCGTTCCGCGATAGTTTTTGATCCTTCGGAACGCCATTTGGTAAGCGTCTCGGTCAGTGGCTTGGTATGGTAAGGCTCCCGGTAATCCTCTCGATCTCCATGTGAAGTCCTTCGGCAGTGATATCCGTCGCTGTGAGATCTCGCTGATCATCGCTTGATGCCATTCGGTAGAATATTCAGTACGCTCGGTGGTCATTTTCGATCTCCTTCGGGGCCAATTCTGTAGTCATATCGCGGTCATTCGGTATCGCGTTCGGAATGCTTCGGTTGCCATATTGCACTCTTTCGGCATGGATCAGGCTCGCTTTAGTTATCGTCTCTCTGGTGCATTTGCAGGTCTACTGCACGTCCGTCGTATGCTAGGTGAACTTGTCATCTTAGATCAAGGGCTGCGCTCGCTAGCTCTCCTCGGGGGCGCTTGTCGATTATTCTTTAGGTGTGCTTGCCATCACTTGACTCGGTTGACTTATCGTCATTCTCTGAGTCCACTAGTCGATTCATGTCTAGGTGTACTTGCCGCTGCTAGCATTCTCAATTGGTGACTGGATCATACGGTGCATCGTTCCTGCACTTCCGGGACGGTAATTGTTTGCGGTAGGGGTTTAAATTCCGGTACGGTCATCCCCCTCTTTGGAAAGTTGTTGTTCCGCCAGCAACCAATCTCATTTGGCTTCGTGGGGAACACCGATTGGTAAGACTGGATTCGGGATTGATTCCAAAGTCGATTTGTGGTCGTCAATGGTCATCCTAGTTGTGTAGCTCGGGATTGCCGAGCCTGAGTCTGTTGAGCTGATTGGAAGTACTGATATCACTATGCCAAGGACTATGATGTAACTTGCCTCTTTTGTAGTTAGTGCCATTAGTCATCGATTGACCTTATGTCAATGCAACATCATTACACCATACAACAGACACACCTTCGCATCCACCCGGGCACACTCGACTACTCGAGCACACGCCACCGTACAACAGGTTATGAGCCCTTGCGTTTAAAAAGGGAACGACGATCAATACTTGCATTTTTGTTTGTTGAGTGGAGGTCAACATCGTCACGGAGAAGCGTCTCCACAAGCTAAGCAATTACCCCGCATTCCGCCGTGTTTCTGACGGCGGCTGCTGGACGTCTCCCGTACAGTCTGAGAGACTACGATAACTGACGATTGCGATACAAGATCATGATCGTCCAAGATGAGTTCGACGATGATCATAATCACCAAGTTCAATGGCACGAACTATGCACAATGGGCAACCGAGATGGCCCTACTTCCCGAGCAGAAGCAAGTGTATGGTATCATCAAAGGATATGACGACAAGCCAGAAGAGCCAGCAGCAAACGCGACCGCTACAGAGAAGGCCGCTTTCAAAGACTGGATGAATCGCCATGGTGTTGCCAGTTTGACTATCCTACTGGGCATGGAGCCGAGGATACAAGCAGAATATACGGTCGTTGACGATGTGAAGACGCTTTGGGAGAAGCTAGCATCAGCCTACAAGTCAAAGTTGAAGCTCAACATCTTCGGGATTAGGGAAGACCTTTGGAGCATCAAGCCACAGGACTGCGGAGATGTCGACAACTACGTATCGCGGATCGATCGGAAAGTCCAAGATTACAATCTCTGCGCAGGATCGACAGCAGGGCCATCGACCACTGACACTGATGCTGCCAACACCGACACCGACGCGAATGCAAAGACAATCGCCAAGATGAGTGAGCAGGAGCACATCTTCTACCTCCTTCGCGGGATCCCAAGGAACGACCAGTGGACAGCCTTCCTGGAGCTCATGATGGACAAAAATGCCACGATGACCGCCACCCCCGATGAGATCGTCACCAAGCTCGTCGGAAAGGAACCTGCAATCAAGAGAGAGAATGGGCTCGCTCCGGAAGCTCTGCTCTTTGCAAAGAAGGGTGGCAAAGGTGGTAATGGTGGTAATGGCGGTAAAGCTGGTAAAGGTGGCAGAAGTCCAAAGAGGGATAAGAGAGATGATAAGAGAGATAATAAGGACGATAAGAAAGAGAAGGATCTGCGGAAGTGCTTTCATTGCCAGTGGTGAGGGCATATCACCGAAAACTGCTTCAGCAAGCAGCGCGGCGATCCTCCAAAGGCTGCCGACACTGCAGCAAAAGCATCGACTGAGACTAATTCGACTCTCACCACATCGATCGAGAACTATTGGATGGTGGCCAGCTGAAATGCTTCATCCAGTGATTGGTTCATCGATTGCGGATACACGACTCACATCTCCGGCCGTCGATCAATGATCATCACCTACACCGAATATCCTCCGAATACGAAGAAGGTGAAGAGGTACAATGGGGTCACATCGTTTGCATCCGGATATGGGAGTGTTAGGTTGATTTGCCAGCTGCCAGATGGAAAGACGGAAACGATCATAATGCAAGAAGTGGTGCATTGGCCGGGATCGTTCAATTTCATCTCACAATCTCAGATGACGGACAAGGACGTCAAAGTCGAACCGGTGAATCACTACGGTCTCAACCTCTACAATCGCCATGGCAAGTTGATTGCCACTGCACCTCAGGTCGATGGGCTCTTCGTTCTGGATCGAG